>Ga0080064_1000843_pt1 | contig 72830 bp, 57 predicted proteins | sample Subgrocontami54m_FD_69260 | JGI IMG/M metagenome (GOLD analysis project Ga0080064, IMG submission 69260) | Subsurface groundwater microbial communities from S. Glens Falls, New York, USA - GMW46 contaminated, 5.4 m (SPADES assembly) (version 2) ...
TTGGATACACCTGAAGACCACGAACCCAATTGAGTCACTCTTTGCCACAGCCAGACTCCGTACCGCTGCGGCCAGGCGGATGCGAACACGATCTGGAGCGCTCTTTCTCATCTTCCAGCTCCTCAAGAATAGCGAACAACGACTTCGAAGGATTCGAGCCTATACACTTGTCGCTGACACCATCGATGAACTACGATCAAAAGACTTCAAGACACGGAAAGCCGCTTGAAAAAGTTTACACAACTATTGACATTAACTCGCTAAAGAACGGAAAAGCCGGAATGATGGGTCAATATAATAACCACGGTAGAGAATGTCAAGTCGGTCGGCCCTTGCTCAGAGTGAAAATCCCTCCCTTTTCATCAGAATGAGAGAAAGAAAGCTTCTGCTATCGGGAACGAAACGAAGACAGGTTCGCTCAGAATTCGAACTCCACCTTCTGAAGAAAGGGAAATTTCTTCCAGAGGTCTTATGACGCTTAGCAACAAGAGTTGCCCACAACGAGCTTCAATCAAGTGCGCACCCTGTTCCGGGCACAAAAAATGTGAGACTCTGCCGGCACTTCCCGGAAGTCATAGCACTGTGGACGCAGGTTTGAATCTGGCATTATTAATTAGTACTCTTTAGAACTACGAGTTCCTTTCTCACTGTATTAACAATGAAAATACGCGCGATTGACAGGAATCTGCTGAAAACGATTCTTTCCGGAGTATATACCCCGTTTGATCTCCGCGAATTCGTTCAGTGTTGCTGTGATCTCGCGCTTCCCGTTATCAGGAAGAAAATTGTCCTCGGCAAACTGAAACTTGATTCCATCGGACTTAACGAGATGGATGTGGTATACGATTGCCTGGCGGATCTCTTCCAACGTGATGAGGAACGTGAGTTCCCCCAAATCAGGTCCTATATGGAGCGCCATATTCACAATATCGAACAGTGCAGCGACGAGGAATTGGTGGTGGAGCTGCGGCGTCTTGTCATCGGCAAAGTGAACAATAACATTGTCCGCCTTTACAGCGAAGCAGATCCGGCCCTCGGCAGAATTTTGCGCAATCTCAAGTTAGCTGTAGAGAAGACAGGTCTGTTCGAATACATGACAAGGTTTAATGAGTTGTACCTCGTCCCCCGAACTATCGACCCGCAGATGACTTCTCCCCCGATGCCCGCAGATTATTTGAAACAAGAATTTTCGCGGATCGCATTAATTCATGAAAATGTTCCGGAATTGCTGAAAAAATTGCATGATGTCGTGGTGGATCAAAAAGAATATCAGCGTGCGTTGCCGTTTGTTGCCTGCGCAATTCTCTTCAAGGAAGTGTACATACTCGGTTGGAGTGGGGAGGAGAAAACGGAAATGGCGACTGAATTTCAGGTTAATGAGGATGTCCGTCGAATTACCGAAGAGGTCTGCGCGCTATTGTACACGGAGATGCGTCCGAAATATGTCGGAAAAGGGAAGTGCAATGAGGAAGCGTTTGGCAAATATATCACTGCATTGAAAGAGATTCTGTTGAACACATTTGCAAGCGCTGGATCCGACGGCAAATCGTACTTCGAGTACCTGAAAGTGCAAATTCCTGATTTAGACAAGGAGGGATATCTGGCTGAGCACAGAACAACTCTGGAATATTTCGCCAAGCTTGCGAAAGAGCGCATGAAAGAAGAATTAAAAAAGGAATAATCTGCCCGAAGGATTGAATGCAAGTATATAATAAATGAACTTGCTTCTCATTCCCATTTGATGGAAAGGCAAGATAAAGGGGTGACACTGGTAAAAAACTATGATCCATATTGACGAAAAAATACTTGAATTGTATCTGCTCGGAGCCGCCCAAACAAAAGAGCAATGGGCGGAAATCGAGGTGCATCTTAAAGAATGCAGTGGCTGTGCTGCTCTCTATCAGGAAATGAAAGGATACTATGACGAAGTAGAAGGCCTTCAGGCTGAGCGCGCGGAGGCAAACAAAGAAGCCTTAACGCTTCGTAGCATGATTGTACGGGTTCCTCCTTACCACGCTCATATGCCTCGAGAGTATGTCCCTGCGACAATTCCAGCGAGGGTAGTGCTTTTTGTTGTCCGACATTATCTGATCTCTTCTGCGAGTCTCTTTGCTCTGGTCATAGCCGCACTGTTATTCTTGTCCCCTGGAACTAATGTGAAGGACCTGAATCCTTCCTATGCGCGGGCAAAGGAAGAGTTTCTGGTCGCGTACAACAAGGAGGGGGCAGAAGTCTGGAGGGAGCACATTGGTCCGGGATATGACGAAAAATCCGGCATTTACTTCAACCCCGAGCATCCGGAGCAAGTCGCGGCAGTTGTCGATATTGACGGGGATGGCAAGAATGAAGTTATTTCTATTTTTGGTTGGATTGGTAACAGGCTCCCCTTAAGCAGTGCGATCATTTGTTACGGTTCCGATCGAAGTGAGCGATGGAAGTACGTATTTCATGGACCGATAAAATTTGGCAACACGGAGTATTCTGACGATTACAAATTTCACCTTATGACAGTCGGTGATTATGCTCGGGACGGGAACTTAGAAGTCATAGCCGTTGCAGGGCACGAGTCATGGCTGCCGACTGCGGTTGTGCGATTGGACGCACGGGATGGTTCATTGCTCAGCACATATTGGCATCCCGGGGTTCTTGAACGGTTCGCTCACAAAGATATTGATGGAGATGGCTTCGAGGAGCTTTTCTTTGCTTGCAAAAACGGTTCATATGGCAAGGCTTCGTTGATTGTCTTTGATCCCCGTAAGATGGAGGGTTATGCGCCTCTTCTCAAAAACGATATTCCACAAGGCATCGGTATCGGTACCGAAAAATATTATGTATTGTTTCCGGCCTCAGATATCGAAAAGCTTTGGGCAGAGCCAAGTCAGGCAGTCGACGTAAGAATATCGAATGAGGGAATAACCGAGGTAAGTGTTCATGAACAGGCGCAGGGGACTGGAGCCGGAGAATTGCACTATTTCTTTGATTCATCGATGAAGTGTATTAAAGTATTGGGTTCCAATGGGTTCATTGGGATGCATAGCAAGTTAGAGCTGGAGGGTAGATTGACCCGGAAAATCGATGATAAGTATTATGAGGAACTGCGCAAGGGAGTACAGTACTGGGACGGCAAACAATTTGTCCACGAAGTGACGATGAACAAACACTACGTAGACTGGTTGAAAAGCAAACAATTACCATAACCATGAGCTGATCACCAGCCACCTGCCGCTTTCGGGGGGATTAGCGTTGGGGTCACTCCAGTTATTCAATAGCCGAATTCATCTCGAATAAGCGGGATGATTCGGCTTTTGTATTTATTTTAAAAGAATTTTCTGCACGATAAACCGTATGCGTGTATATAATCTCAACGAACATTCTCAATTCATCTTATAGGAGGAAGCCATGAAGCAAATATGTAAAACTGGTGTAGCCATCGTGTATGCGCATTTGTGGTTGTCATTAATTGTTCTCAGCAATAAAGCTCTTGCCCAAAGTGGCACCTGGATTACCAAAGCGCCGATGCCGACAGCACGATACGCGCTTGCCGCAGGTGTTGTGAACGGCAAACTCTACACCATCGGGGGAGCTGTTTCAGGAGGTTCAGGGGTGGCCACGGTGGATGAATACAATCCTGGCTCCAACACTTGGTCCAGCAAAGCTAATATGCCAGATGCAAGAGGTCATCTTGCTGTCGGCGTTGTGAATAACAAGATCTATGCGATTGGTAGTGCTAACGAAGGTGATTCCAACATATTGGAATATGATCCGGGATCAAATACTTGGTCCACAAAGGCCAGCATTTCAAGACGATACGCTCTCGCGGTAGGCGTTGTGGGCAACAAAATCTACATTATTGGTGGCAACGATGGAAGTACTGGCCTTTCAACCGTTCTAGAATATGATCCTGCCACTGACCTTTTGACTACGAAAGCCAGCATGTCGACCCTAAGATCATATCTTGCTGCCGGAGTGGTCAATGACAAGATCTATGCCGTTGGTGGGGGTGATAATAGTAGCTTTCTCTCACTCGTCGAGGAATATAACCCTGCCACTGACACATGGACCAAGAAGACCTCCATGCCAACGCCGCGGCACGGACTAGCTGTGGGAGTTTTGAATAGCAAGATTTATGCGGTTGGTGGCGCCGATGGTACTGGCGCTCTCGCAATCGTCGAGGAATACGATCCTTCAACCGATACATGGGCAACAACCACGAGCATGACCACGCCTCGAGCCTCAATTCCGGCTGCCGGCGTAATAAGTGGAATTCTATACGTTATAGGAGGTGCTGATACTACGGATATTGTTGCGAGCAACGAAGCGTTCATTGTTCATCCGGCGCTACTCTCTATCAAAGATGTTCCAAACGACCAAGGTGGGCGCGTCACTCTGACATGGAGTGCTTCATCACTGGACGTCGATGTCAACACACTTCCGTTTTACAGCATCTGGAGATCGTTACCGGACGGTGTTCAGCCACAAGGTACACTCGTTTCTGCAAAAGAAATAACTGTAAACTATGCTGGACATGCATACCGCGTTGAAACGATCAACGGCGTGACCTATGCATGGGAATGGCTTGCTAATCAACCCGCGCATCGGTTTTCAACTTATTCTTACGCTGCACCAACAATGTATGATTCAACGTCCTCAACGAATGGAACCCAATATTTTCTCGTCTCAGCACAGACAACAAATTCAAATGTTTTTTATGATTCAAACCCTGACATCGGCTATTCGGTGGATAATCTCGCACCAATACCGCCTGCAGGACTTGTGGCCGCGGTTCAGCCGGGCCCGCAGGTAAAGCTTACATGGAACCCCCCTACCGACCCGGATGTCAAATCATACGCGATCTATCGCTCAATGACAAACGGGTTTACCCCGGCTCCGGGAAATAACATCGGAACATCGCTTTCGACAAGCTTCACCGACGCAAGCCCTGTCTCAGGAGTACCCTCCTACTACCGCATTATTGCAGTGGACGTCCACGATAACCAGAGTTTACCTTCTCCCCAGGCGACAGCTGCCGTGACCACTACGCAACAGCTCAGCGTACAGGCGAAGTGGAATATGGTTTCAGTGCCTTTGACGGTGAATGATAATTCAAAGACCGCGCTCTTTCCGAGCGCAGTAAGCAATGCGTATGCTTATAATGTGGGTTACGTTGCATATGCGGCGCTGACAAACGGGCGAGGCTACTGGGTGAAGTTTCCATCTCCTCAGACGGTATCGATAGCCGGTTTGCTGCGAACAATTGACACGATTTCCGTGGTGCCAGGGTGGAACATGATAGGCTCGCTGAGCACTTCCATCTCTGTGTCAAGCATCAGCTCTATTCCCGGAAGTATTGTTACGTCGAGCTTCTATGGGTATAAGGGTATCTATCAGGCCAGTCAAACGATAGAACCGGGCGTGGGATACTGGGTGAAGGTGTCTCACGCCGGGAAATTGGTTTTGAGCAGCACAGGGAACGCTCCGTCCTCCAGTCGGATACGGGTTGAAGATGCAGGTGAGAAACCACCGATGCCTCCGGACGGTGTGTCTTCAGAAGTGCCAGAAACGTACCGCCTGGAGCAGAACTATCCCAATCCGTTCAATCCTGTAACGACGATTAGCTACGCCTTGCCGGTGAGTGAGCATGTGATGCTCTCCGTCTACAACATGCTGGGGGAAGAGGTTGCGGTATTGGTGGATGAAAATCAGGGGGCTGGTTATAAGTCGGTCTATTTTGATGCGGGCGGGCTCCCCAGCGGAATGTGCTTCTACCGAATTTCAGCGGGGGCATTCACTAATGAGAAAAAACTGCTACTGGTGAAATAGTCTTAGTGTGGAGGTATGTGAGATCTGGCTCTGGATCGATTCAGAGCCAGATCTCATTTTTTTGCTAACCTTTAGTTTTGACGACCATTACAACTCAATCTCCACAGGTTGCAAGAATCTATCCATCTCAAAGAACTTATTGGACAATCTCAACAAAATGCCGCAGTTGTGTTGCGGCAGCCTGTTTACTCGAATGTTGTTTATCGGAGCCCCCCGCTCCAACGATAGAAGATTCCGACGGTACCTGAGCCATAGGCTCATCAGCCTCCGGCTGAAAAGAAGTCATCACTGGATGAGTCACCATCGGAATTTGCTTTATGAGGCTGTGAGCAGTCTCAAAACCTTTGTGGCTGTAATCTTCAGTTCCCTCCTGCCCGAATGGAAAAACGCAGCGAAGGGCGGCTTACTCCGAACGATGTGCTCGCGACTCCTCGTTTGCACCGAACATACCAGAGACTATTTCAGATCCAACGGATGATGCTTCGCTGTACATCCGCACTAAGCTATCGAGGAATCTTTGCTCACCCTTCCAAAACGGGAAATTACCCAACTGCTTGGGAAGTGCGGCTGGAATTGCCGGAACAGTCGTTTCTCCAAGGAAATCATTTTTGATGTCGATATTTCCCCAGAACACATCCGGCTCAGACGGCAGCGGCGCTTGAACGGAGACGGATTCCTGCTTGTTAACGGAAACACGCTCAGACGCGAGGGGAATTTTTGTTTTTCCTTTCGTTAGCGTGTTCTTGCCGACGAGGATCAGCAATTCCTCCCGTTCAATCCCGCGAAGCTTGAATATCAAAAACGGGTTCCGGTCGAATTCCTCTCCTAATAAATAGTAAACTGCCGCGATGTGTTTACACGGATTCGACCAGTCGGGACAAGTGCACTCTGTTTTCAGATCGTTGGCTCTATTGGGGAAAAGAAATAGTTTTGCTTTCTTAAAAACTTCCTCGATCTCGTTTGGCATTTGACCGTTCATCAACAATGCCGTGAAATAAGGCTGTGCACAAAGCACGTTCACAAATCGCTGCCACGCCTGGCGGGAGAGCGGCTGCAGGCGGATCTCAACACCGTATGGTTTCGGACGCGAACCTTGAACATTCGCTGTGACACGTCCCTTCCCGATCTCTATCGAAAGCACCTGACCCGATCGGGCATAGCTCCGGCCGCGTCCGAGCCGCGCGCCAATGTTGAAGCTCTCCAACACCTGTATCCATCGTTTTGCCCACCAGTTTTCACCGAATGCGCCTTGTTTGCTCTGCGCTTTGATACCTCCTTTCGCGCGCCGCGGCGTCGAATGCTTAAAGTAACCGTAATCGTACCAATCCATATCATTCACCTATCATATCAGTGCGGAGTGTCAAGATTTCTTTCAATTCCTCGTTCGAAAGTTTGGTAAGCCATCCCTCACCCGTGCCGACGACCGTCTCGGCGATTTCCCTTTTTCGCTCGATCATCTCATCAATCTTCTCCTCTAACGTCCCCGCGCAGATGAATTTGTGCACCTGCACATTTCGTGATTGCCCGATTCGGAACGCACGATCAGTCGCTTGATTTTCCACTGCCGGATTCCACCAGCGGTCAAAGTGAAAAACGTGGTTTGCGTGTGTGAGATTCAAACCGGTTCCCCCGGCTTTCAACGACAGGATAAAGACGGGCGATGAGTTTTTCTCATTCTGGAAACGATCCACCATTTGATCACGCTGCTTGCGCGGCACGGCTCCATAGAGGAAGAACATTTCCCGCCCGAACGTTTCCTGGAGATGCTTTTTCAGGATGCTGCCCATCTCGGCAAACTGCGTAAATACCAACACCTTATCGCCGACCTCCAAAAGTTCTTCGACCATTTCCGTAAGCCGCGCAACTTTGCCGGAGCGGCCGGAAATACTCGAATTGTCTCCTAAAAAATGGGCCGGATGATTGCAGACTTGCTTGAGCTTCGAGAGTGTCGCAAGGATCAGTCCTTTCCGCTCGATTCCCTCCGAAGATGTGAGTCGCTCGTCAACGTCTCTAAGGACCGACGCGTACAGCGATGCCTGTTCTTTTGTGAGGGTGCAAAAGAGTTTCATTTCCATCTTCGTAGGGAGATCGGAGATGATGGATTTGTCGGTCTTCAGCCTTCGCAGAATGAACGGACCTGTAATGGTTCGCAATCGTTCTGCCGCGTCGGGGTCCGTGCCGGTGTGAATTGGCATAAAAAACCTTCGCTTGAATTCGGCTTGCGACCCGAGAAAAGCGGGATTGAGGAATTCCATCATCGACCAGAGATCGCCAACACTGTTTTCCACCGGCGTGCCTGTGAGAGCGAGACGATATCCGGCTTTCAATGCTCTAACGGCTCGCGCTTGTTTGGTTTCAGGATTTTTAATGTTCTGCGCCTCATCAAGGACAATTCCTCCCCACGAAATCTCTTGCAGGTGTTCCAGATCGCGATGGAGGAGAGAGTAGGTTGAAATGACCATCGCATGGTTCTTCACATCGTCCCTGAATGCTGTTCCCTTTTTTCGACTCGTGCCGTGATGCACCATCACCGGCAGGTCGGGAGTGAATCGTGATGCTTCCTTCCGCCAGTTATTGGCGACGGATGTCGGGCATAGCACCAACACCGGTTCGTTTGCGCCGTTAGCCCAATCCCGTTGAATCAGGGCCAGGGTTTGTATGGTTTTCCCAAGTCCCATATCGTCGGCAAGACACGCGCCGAGACCCCACGCCTTCAGATATGCCATCCAGGAGTATCCGCGAATCTGATAGGGGCGAAGTGTTCCCGCGAATGTAGCGGGAGGTGGAAGTTCCTCGAACAACGAACGACTTTCAAGCCGACCGAGAAGATCGCCCACCCAGCCAGTTGCGTTCACTCCCGAGAAAGCAAGTCCGTGCAATGGAGCGGCAGATCCTAATTTCATGCGGATGATTTCTCTCACCTTCGCCGATTCGGTCGGCCGATTCTTCCAGAATTCAATCGCCGCACGAATCTCATTCACGTTCAGTTCAACCCATTGCCCGCGCAGCTTCACTAGCGGTGCTTTGAGTCGAGCAAGACGCTCTAGTTCCTTCAGCGTCAATACCTCCTCTCCGAGCGCCACCTTCCAATTGAAGGCGACGATCGTATCCATTGAAAGGTTTCCGGCGGCTTTCATCGCGGGACTTCGAACCTCGACACTGGCCGTAAGACGAAGTTTTGTGCCTTTGCGCGTCCACCACGCCGGCAGGAAAACTCCGAATCCAGCTTGTTCGAAGGTCAATGCCTGCTGCGTAAGAAACTCATGCGCCCCGGCAGCGTCGAGAACATAACCGTCAGGTGCGGGATTCTTGAGACTTTGCTCGACGTGCCGCGAAAGTGCCGATGCCTGTCCCAGCGACAAGAGCAGATATTCCCGCATCCCGCAAGCGGGATTGCCACTGCGCTTCAAGAAAGAACCATCCTTCCCTTTCCATAGCTGCTTCACCGGAAGATGGAGGCTTGGATCATCGAGCTGTTGAAGCAAGTACTCAACATGCCACGCATCATTGTTTTCTTTCTTTCCTAAAGAAACACGGGGAATGGTGACATCGGGTTCGTGAAGGCGAAAGCAGAGTCGAAAGCGTGATTCGGAGATACGATCTATGGGCCGACGCCATTCGGCAACTTGTTCCGCCAGTTCTGCCAGGGCTTTCGCGCCTCCGTGCAGCTTGCTTTCTGGTGCCCGCCCGCCTACGCAGTTCGGGCGGGTCTGCAGCGCATGAAGCCACTGACTGTGAACACTTTCAAAAGCGTCAGCTTGCCCCGAATGTTTCGGGGCCTTTCGCCAAGAAGGCCTTGGAGATATCGAACTTTCATCAGAAAGGGCCGAGCGCACAAGATGGTCGACAAAGCCAGTGATGATATCGGCAAGGAGTTTATCTCGCACTATTGCGGGAGGCCCCTCTTGTTTACTATGCGTGAGCGCGTGAACGACTGGCGGCATTGTTTTCAAAAGGAGCGCAAACCGTTCTTTGTCCGCGCCAAGGAAGACCGGCTGCCATTGCGCATAGAAAGACCCTGCCGTTACGCTTACTCCCGGGAGATACTGTTGGCGTGCAACAAGCGAACCGGCAAATCGCATAATGGCTCGCCAACACAGAACTTCGTTTCCGAGAACGACGCCTTCTGCCACCATGTCCTTTTCTCCACAAGCGCAGAGAAGATGAACAAGACGCTGCCAGGAAAGTTCGTTGATCGTAATACTCCACGGCATGATGTGCGGCTTAATTTTTGAATCTGGCCGATGATCGATAAGAGGAGATGATGTAAGCGCGCGGCTATCGGTCGTCGGCAGCCAGGCAATCGCCTTTTCCGTGCGCATAACCGGCGGCACTCCATCGCCCCATTTTTGATGCAAGAGCCTCAGCCCATCTTCACCGGCATCGTAGGGGAATGTACGTGATCTGCGCGATTGAGATTCGCGACTTCTCGACGTGCGCCCCTCTGATTGCTGATCAAGGGATCGTTCTGCCCAGAGAACAGGTCGGCTGTCAAAACTGGAGATATGAAGAAGTATCATCTGCTACTCTACTCCATGAGCATATTTATTTTTCTCGCACTCGATCCAAGACATACTTCATGATTTCATAGGCATCTCGAACAACAATATCTCTTTCATCGTCAGGAGGCAGCTCGAGAAAATCAGCCACCGCGACCGGACCAATTGAATCAATCGATTGAAATGATTCTGCAGCCGCATTTAGCGCTTCTTTCACGAGTTTATTTTCCCGATGGTTTCGCAATTCATTAACGACCTCACCCATGCCATTCGGATATTCTTTGATCAGCACATATAGATCGTATGCATCCTTCTCCTTTCCACGGGTGTGAAAGAGTTGCTTTCATTGTAAAGCAAGCAATAACGTTAGCAATCCACAACGTCACTGCATTTTTCGCTTTGTTGGGAAGATACCCTTCCAGCCTTTTTTCCACTGGTGAAGTAAATGCAAGATCAACTCCCCTTCCTTTGCGGGCGAGAATATCTTGTACAGGTTGATGACGGTGAGCGGAGGTGGTTCCACCATATTCTGGCGACATTAGATCAACTTGCACTGTATGCTCTCGACCCTCGTGGTTGGTAAATATTCGGATATAACTTGCCGGTATCACCTCACCATTGGCATTGCGCCTTGGCTCATATTCCCGTTGATGAAGGATTTCAAGAATCGTTTCGTACGCATCATCAGGAATCGACAGCGGATTTATCGCGAGATCGATATCGAGAGATCCCTGGTGCGGTGTTTCACCTGTACTCCGCTGCGTCAAAAAGTACGGCACCCATCCGCCAATGACCAGACGCCTCAGCGCCATCACCAGCTCCTCATCGGTGCACTGTTCGATGTCCTGCAACTGGCCCTTGAAAAAGGACGCAATTTGAGAAAACTCACGCTGCTCGTCCCGCTGGAAGAGATCCGCGAGGCAATCGTACACCACATCCATCTCGTTAAGTCCGATGAGGTCGAGATTCAGCTTGCCGAGGATAATCTTCTTCCGAATGACGGGAAGCGCAAGATCGCAGCAGCACTGAACGAATTCGCGGAGATCAAATGGCGTATACCCACCGGAGAGAATTGCTTTCAGCACAGCCCTGTTGATCGCGTGGATTTTCATTCCTGAAACTGATAGAAGAGAAACCGTCGAAGTGAAAAAGTACCAATTTATAAGGCAAGATTCAAAATGAAAGGGGTGGCTCTATTTCCACCCCTTTCAGGTTAAGTGAGATCTCACAGGAGAACGATCAGCGTTACTTCAATAAGGTCATTCTCTTGATGCTTTGATACACCTGCCCGTTGTTTCCATTGACAGTCAGGCGATAGAAATATGTTCCGCTTGCCAGATTTCCTCCATCGATCTGAAGGACATGCTCCCCTTCATTCATCTGCTGATTGTTCAATGGCATAGCGACTTCTTGACCGAAGATGTTGTAGACCTTCATCGTGACAGTTGCCGCCTCTGGCAAAGCAAATCGTATTGAAGTCACGGGATTGAACGGGTTCGGGTAATTCCCGTCAAGCATCGGTAGATGGATTGCCACACCCCCGCTCTGTGTTCCATCGTCTCCGCCACCGACAGGCGGCCCAGACGGCGCCGAGCCGACACAGAAGTTATCGAAGTCGGAATTGGACCGATTATATCCGCAGCCGACCTTACCTGTTACGGAGGTGCCGTAGGCGTAAGAACCAATCGTTACGCCACCGACGGAAAGCGTCGCGCTGCCGTTAGATGCTATACTGACTTTCATGTGATACCATTGGGCGGTATTGATCGTTGCTGCCCACGAACCTACCTGGGTGTTCCCGCCGCCGTTTCGGAGATAGAGCCGCCAGACGTTACCAATATCATCGCCCTCGGCAAAGCGGTAGTTGCTCCCGTCAACATAAGCCCAAAGAATGCGCGCTTTGCGCTGGCTCTGGCCGGTGTTCATCCGTACGTCGCAATCAATCGTCGCAGTACTAAAGGTACCAAATGGTGATGTCCGGCGAGACTCCGATGTATTCGAGTTCCCGTTCATGTAGCCGCCGGTAGCTGTCCAAGTGCCACGGTTGTCAAGCCAGTTGCTGATATCGAGGTCAGCGAAATCGTCACACGTCTGGGGAGGCGCGGTGACAGTAATGTATCCGGGCTTCGTCATCGTGTTGGGACCACAGGCATTGGATGCCGTCAACGTGACGGCGTATGAGCCCGCGGTGGTATACACGTGCGAAGGGTTCTGTAGGGTTGAAGTTCCGCCGTCGCCAAAATTCCACGACCAGGCCGTCGGGGCATTCGTGGTTAAGTCGGTAAAAGATACCGTTAGCGACGCCTGTCCGGTGAGCGGTGTCCCGCTGAAGTCAGCCACTGGACCGTTGCCGACGTTCACGGTGATATAGTTAGTCTTGGTGTTAGTGTTCGATCCGGCAACATTTGTGACAGTGAGTGCTACAGTGTAATTCCCTGCTGCTGCGTAAATGTGAGATGGGTTCTGGACCGTGGAGGTGCCACCATCACCGAACGTCCATGACCACGTCAGCGGAGTGGTGCCGGTCGATTGATCGGTGAATTGCACCGTCAATGGAGCGCAACCAACTGTAGGTGAACCGACAAACTGCGCGATCGGCGGTACGGGCCCGGATACCAGAGTGAAGGGTGACACATAGGTCAGCATGTTCCCCGAATGATTGTCGCCCCACACTGGGTAAACATTGCCGTTACGGGCGGAGATGCCGATATAGTCACCGGCATAGTTGCCGGAGAATCCGACGATTCCATCAGCCGACCAGGAGAAATCGCTCACCTTGGAGTCGGTCCAGGTCGTGCCGTTATCCTGGGAGACTGCCACAAAGGTCTCGGCCGCGTTATTGCTCACGAAGTTACGAGAATCGTAGAAGATGCATGAGACATCGCCCGTTACCGCATCGCAGGCGATCCACGCCTGCCATTGATCTTTCCCGTTCCCTTGGGCATCCTGGTTGACGCGGGTTGGTGTGCTCCAGTTGGTGCCGCCATTCGTCGAGGATATCGTGTAGACGTCGGCATCTCCCGTGTTCACACCAGGGACACCTATGTTACTCCAGACGACGTACATCTTACCAGTCTGTTGATTGACAGACATGGAAGGGAAGCTGGCGACACGCATGGTTTTGCTGCCGCCCAACCCTGTGGTGCGGACACCTCTGATATTCGTGATGATGCGCGTAGCCGCAGACCACGTCACACCTCCATTCGTTGATTTCGCAAATCCGAGCGCGGACTCGTCCGAGGGCCAGGAATCGTAGATAGCCCACACGGCGTAGACCTCACCATTGGGACCGGTCTGAACGTTAACGCCCTGGTTATGGCTGCCGGCATTGACCGCACTGCTGATGTTGACGGCGGACGACCAGGTCACCCCTGCGTCCGTCGAACGTGAGAGTTCAATGTTATTCACATTTGGGTCACCTGCCAGGAAATTCGTCCAGACGGAATAGAGCCTGCCGCTGAAAGCGCTGGTTGTGCTGTTGTCGACCCACATGTGATTCTTATCGAGGGAGCCCTTGCTCGAAACCGTCCGGGCGGTCCACGTGGAGCCGTTGTTCGTCGAGTAGGAGGCGCCAATTCCTCCAGTAGCCGAGATATAGTTGATGTACATCCTACCGTTCAGATCGATCGCCGTTGCCGGGTCGCCCGAGTTCGTTCCACCGGCGCCCGCCGTACTGCCGGTCCATGTCGAACCTCCATTGGTCGACACCCAATAACTTGAGCCGAAGATCCGGCTCACGGGCCAGTCGGACGAGTTGTTCGAGTTGAGCACGATTTGAGGGTTGGTAGGGCTGACGAAGACCGAGTTCTCGGACTGCGTAGTGTTCGTGGCTGTCGTGACGGCTACATCCGGGTTGTTAGGAACTGCCGCGGCGCCGAGCGTAATCGGCGACTGTTTGTAACTGACCGGTGTCTTATCCTTGACAACGGGCGTTGGGTTGTGGTCTACCTGGATTTTCGACCACACCTTGGATGGAATCTGTTGTGCCTTCGCACCAGTCGAAAACACCATCATCACCGACAAACAAGTGACGACAACAATCGCTCTGCACCAAAAGCGATTCTTTGCTCGAGAAAAAAGTACCATGATTATTACTCCTTTTCACCCCCCCGATCGTGGATTAGAATAGTGGATTAATGAACTGCGATTATTAATAAATATCCATGTCAAAGTCAAGTCGGCGGCAGCAAAGTAGGGAATTCTCGAAGAAGTGTCAAGATGGGATGCGCAGGATTTTCCATCCAGCGGGGTATTGAAGAATCGTTGCAGGTACAGGACGGCCCGTCAGGAAACGAAGGTCCTGAGGCAGGAATGATAATCGGCGGGCGTATTAATATTCATGAGCGAATGAACATCCAGGATCGAGTGATCGGCAGGAGGCGTCACGACTCTTGTTTTCAAAACGCCTAAACAGTCCCGGACTGAATATTCCCGGGCGCGGATGCGAAGCTCAATGGCGCTGAGACATCTTTTTCGATACAAACCAAATAACGGCTGAACACTTTCTTCCGTTGAGTAGACGGAGGCGTCAATGTTCTCATCGACATCGAGAAGATGCTCAATGAGACGGGCATTGATCAACGGCAGGTCACAAGAGACGACAAGAATAGCCGGAGTTTTCGCGTACGTCAGGCCGGCCTGAATACCCCCCAATGGACCGCAATTCTCGAAGATATCGCTGCAGACCGGCAAGTCCAAAAACGCGTACCGGGTCCCGTGATTCGAAATGATCATTACATCCTTGAACACCCCGGCGAGCACATCCGCAATACGTTTGATAAATGGGTCACCTTCAATTTCCAGGAGCGCCTTGTCCTTCCCCATTCGCGTGCTCTTCCCTCCTGCAAGGATGATGCCTGTCACCGAGGAAGAGAGATCCTCTGAGAACATCAGCTTGCCTCCAACATCGCGTTAATCCTCTGCCGGTAATAACTATGCTCCCCGCAGGAAACACAGAGGATTCTTCCTTCGCGAACGATTTCGCGTTCGTTGATAATTTCTTCCTGGCACCCGGCACAGATCGTCCTCCGCCCGGGGCGGCTGACGATCTTTTCGACCGGCACGACAAGATCAACGTCTTGAGCAACAAGAAGCTCCTCGTCGGGCATGCGCTGATAACCGAGAAGATGCGCTTCCCATCTGGTAGAGGCAGCCGGTGCGTAACGATGTGCCACCTGGCGAACCATTGAATGAGGAACGATGCGGATGGATCTCTTCGACTTGGTATCAATGAACGTCGCTGCGATTTTCCCGTAATCCTCGATCCGGAGCGTGCGATGGCCCACCCAGCAGTTGGTGGCAATGGCGATCCCGTCCACAGCACAACCATCCGTCTCCGCAATGGTGAGGAGGCGTTTGTCTGATTGCGGGAGATCGAGATCGAGCAATTTGCCGGCAAGCATTCCCATTCTCACGCCGAGGACTTGCCGCGGGCAGAGATGCTGATGCAGTGCAGCAGATTGCTGCAAAAGTTCTTCTAGAGATTTCATAAGTTAGTTCTCCCTGACCTCAGCGTATTGTTGACAGCAAGAAACACACATATCTTTGGTTGGGTCGGCCACGAGTTCCGAAAACGAAAAATTCTCCCCGCAATGAACGCACGTTCCATGACGATGTTCGTTGATCCTCCTGAGGGCCTGGAGTATCTTCACAGCGCGAAGATCGAGCTCGACGGAGATTGATTTCCGGAGATTCTCCATTCGCCCGCCGGGGCGCCCGCCGGAAAGCACGCCCCGAAGTCGCTCGAAGCCGGCGCATAGCATAATGTACTCGGCATCGACAGCGGCGTGTGTCTTCGTGAGTATTCTGTTAAGTTCCTTCTCGAGAGCAGACCTGATCTCGCTCTCCTGGCGGACTGTAAGCATTGTTTGTGCTCAATGGCTTGTGAAAAACATCTGCGCTCTACTTCTCCACGCAGCCTGCATCATCAGGCACTGCGGCAGAGCACGTTCCGCAGCCAAAGGGCGCCTGCGTGTCCGGGTCCTGCGCGCTCACACCTGCAATTTTGTTCACGGATACGCCCAGCATTGCCGCTTCCGCGTCAATAAACCGTTCGGTGAGCCCGCCGAGCCTGCTGTAAAACGGATTCTCCGATGACTGCGCAAGAATACGTGCAAACAACGTCACCCATCTGCCAAGATGATCGGCGATGAATTTCCGTTGCGTTTCGATGCAAATCTCCAGATGCTCCGATTCGTCATGATCATGCGCGTAGGCTTCGTGTCGCGTAAGGTATGACATGAACTCCAGCTCCGTGCAGATGAAATCGGCGCGTTCGGTGTTCAAGGAACCAATCTCGAGCCCGTACGCGCGATAGAATCCGGCGATGTCGGCCATGGAATCCGTCTTTTGAAAGATGTTGTCGTGTCCAAACTCGGTCTCGTAGGGGGGGCATTTGGCGGAGCCGAGATGAGCAAAGAGGCGGTTGTAATCCTGCTCAAACTTCTCGCGTGTCTGAGTGTGATCTCCCTGCGCATGTAATCCCTTGAGCGCATGGATGCTTTCCGAGAGCGCATCGGGACACTCAGAAGCTGATAAATATTCCGAGAGAATGATTCCATAAGCATCGCTGTGGATAAAATCGTAAACTCGTTGCCCGGGATAGAGGAACGACTGCGCAAGCAGCTTGTACATGTTATGCCGCCGTTTCTGCGATCGGGTATCGATCATTTTCCACCTTCCTTCCTTGTTCCAATCGTCAGACGATACCAGTTCGTCACCATCTTCTGGCCGTTGCGATCATTCAATGATCCGTCCCATACGGCGAAGGCGACCGGGATGACGACGCCTGGTTTCAGGATAACATCATTTTTCTCCGTCGATTCGAGCGAACGGACGAACACGACGGTCCATTTGCCGTTCTGCCACGCTGCGTTCCCCTGCACGTTCTGGCCGCCTGGGCCCTGGGAGGTCAATGTCCCGAATCCTTTCGCGTTGAGATCTTCGACAGACGACGCACGGTGCTGGGCGCTGTTGAGATTTCCTGAAGACCAGCCGGCGTTCCAGGGCATGGAGATCTTCTTCGCAGAATCGCCGCTCACAAAATATTCGGCGCGCGAGCCCCCGCCCACATCGAATAAATAGAAATCCGCGTCAATATTCGGAAACGCACTTCGCACGCCGAGATAAGCGTCCATGTCCCGCTGCCACACGCTTTTCCACTGCCAGATGTTGACCACGAATGTTGTATCGCCCATCGCGAAGAACGGCTCACTCGCCGGATCGAGGGGGAATTGAATCGCCGCCGCGTCGCCGAATGCCGATTGATGCAACGCGCCGTCGTCTTTCGTCGCGTCTTCCCAGTCAAGCCGAAAGACAACGGCTTGTCCGTCGGTTACGCTCTGAACGGCAATGCGGTCCGTCGGCGTTTCGCGCTGCCAGAGCGAAATCAGCGGAAGTTCAAGAGTCGGGACGCCCTGCCAATCCACGGACGCCGGATCGGCGAAGGTTTTTGAGTTCTCGACGACGGCTGCATTGAGGGGATGATCCTTCGTCGTATAACTGATCGGTTGCTTGTTCGCTGCACTGAGCGAAAGAACGTAATGGACAAGCGACCACCTCCGTTTATCGGCGAGGAGCTGTCTCTCTTCAGCGGATTTTGCGTTCAGTTCTTTGTCCGACGGCATCAGCTGCACAAAATTCCTGATTTCGGAAATCTCGGACAGCGTATACTGACCTTCAAGGTTACCGAGGTCTGCATAGCTCTCTTTGGTCAGGGCCAGCGCATCTTCACCGTAGCCGGGCATCGGTGTTCCGCCGATGCCTGTGCTGAACGTTCGGAAAATGTCCCGTGGTCTCCCCCCGCCTTTGAATGCGCCCGCCCGCGTGAAATTGTAAGGACGGATCGACCGTTCATTATCGTCCTTCAGCGACGACGATGACGGACCGTCTCCGGCGCCGGTCTTGCCGTGACACGTCCAGCATCCCATCAACGCGTAGACCGATTTCCCCTCCTCCGTCGTTTTGGACGTTCGCTGAGGTTCATTCTCGATCGCGACGACACCGGAGGGAGTTGCCGACGCAAATCGATTCGAAAAACTCTTGACATAGGCAACAACATCAGTGATCTCTTGTTCTGTCAGACGGTCCCATGAGGGCATTGCCGAGCCGGGCATGCCGGACGTGATCGTCCTGCGAAGGTCGTCGTCTGTGGGAAGTTCACCTGATGGAGTTGATTGAAATTTGAAAACGCCGGCCGTTAAATCTCTCGGCTTTGGGAAGAGATAGAGGGAAGCAAGGCCATCTCCCTTTCCGTCAGCGCCATGGCATGTGCTGCAATACTTCAGATAAAGATTCTTTCCCGCTTCACTCTGAGGAGGGTGTTCATCCGCGTCCGGCATGACATGGGTACCGGTCATGGCAATCCATGCAATAACTGCGATCAGAGTTAACATGAGTTTCATCACGGCGACTCCTTTGCGACGTAAGATTGACGTATTCATCATTTGCAAACTAATAAACGCTTCGTTCGTGAACCGCTTCGATGGCTTCAACAATGAGAGGAAAGTAACGGTCGAGCCCACAATCGAGATCTGAGCGGAACGAACATTTCCCGTCGGGCGATTGATGGGCACAGTTTGCGCACACGATCCTCCGGAGCTCCTGAACATAGGGTTCCATGCGATCACTCTGAACAGACAGAACCGTCTCCACAATTTTCGGAAAGTGGAGCTTCAACCCGCACGCATCCGCTGCGGTCAATCGGCAGTTCCCCGCGCCATCCCCGTCGATGCACTTCGCGCAGACTCTCGCCGTCACCGCTTCCCAGTATTCTTCGAGTGTATGGCCATCTCGTGTTGTCATGATGATTCTCCTGTCTACGATCGCATTGAAAACTTCCTCGCCGTTCACGTGACATTCATGTGTTTTTCCGGACGGATGATCACCGGGTCTTCGAACGGGACGCGTACAATTTCTTGTTTCTTCTTCCCATAGCCGACGATCTCATCCTTTTCCACGCGGTAGCTGTAGACGAGCCGTTGTGTGGATCCGAAAAGCTGCAATACTCCAAGAAGCTCCTGATCGGGTTTCGCGTATGCTTCGATTGCATGATCAACGCCCGGGCCAAACATCTGATGCAGATACTCCCGCGGCGTCCATCGCGGAGGTATATAATAGATGTTCGGTTCCGTTCCGAATTGCGGATACAGGGGGAGCGCGACCCTGGCCTTATGAATCAAATAATGAATGGGGCTTTCGGGATCATCGATCCAGCCCTGGAGACGAATTTTTCCCACGCACACCGAAACGCACCGCGTCACCATCGGGTCGCCGTCGGTGAGGGGATCGGTCCCTTCGACGCGAGGATAGCATGCAATACATTTTTCCGAAGCCCTTGTCTCCGGATTGAACATCGGCTTTTTGTACGGGCATTGCTCAACACACTTCCGATAACCGCGGCACTGGCTCTGATCTATCAGAACAATACCGTCTTCCGGGCGTTTGTAGATCGCCTTTCTCGGACATGCCGCGAGGCAGGCGGGGTACGTGCAATGATTACATATCCGCTGCAGGTAGAAAAACCACGCCTTATGTTCGGGGAGCATTGTCCCGTCAGCCATTTTCCCCTTCGAGGATGCAATCGTCGAAAATGCCGTGTCCTCATAGAAGTTCGGCGATCGCCATTCCTTTTCGGTGGGAAGATATCCGAGCGCCTGCTGCCCGCTTTCTGTGGCGCGCGTTTTGGCCGCTTCAAATAACGTCTCGCCTCCATAAACGCCGTACGGCTTCTCATCGGAAGTTTGACCGACGTCCCACCCGGGCTGCTGACCGAGGAGCTCGAGTGTCTTGATATCCCAATGCTGCGGATAACCACCGTAAGGTTTCGTCTCGACGTTATTCCACCACATCGCCTCTTGTCCTTTTGAATACGTCCAGGTGCTCTTGCATGCCATCGTGCAGGTCTGACAACCGATGCAGCGATTGATATTGAACACTGCGGCGAATTGCCGATGCGGACGTTTCCCTTCATAAGGATATTCCATCTCACGACCTAACTGCCAGTTGTAAACTTTGGGCATCACATTCTCCTGTTTGTAGATAGTCGTTCGGTGAAGATCATTTTCTGAAACTATTCAGCTTGTCGATAACGTATTGTTCACCCTTTTCCTTATAGGCGGAGTGCGGTCCTAAATAAAACGGATTGCGAAACACATTCAAGATTGCGTCATTTGTCCATCGCATCCTCGTGAACTCGACGATGAACGCTTCCGCCATCTCGTCGACATGATCTCTGCCGGGTTCTCCCGGCACCACATGATGCGTTAGTTCGAAGTCTGTCGGATCCTCGATCTTCTCTTCCTCTGCCATCACTTTGACCCTTGTTTGATGAATTCTCCGCTGAGATAACTTTTCATGACGTCGCTTTCATTTGCAGGTGTGAGTTGAGTCTTCACCGGTTCCCATACTCCCTTGCCGCCCATCCCGCCGTCTTCGGCTTTCGTGATGCGAACAAGCGTTTCCTTTGGGCAAGTGTTCGGCGAATTCACATCCTCTTCATATCCGTGACCGATGTGCTGGCCGATGACGTCCTTCCGCACGAGTGAATCGGTCATCATCGTCGGTTGAAGCCATCCGCGAGTGATGCTCTGCTGCGAGCCGTACCGGAAGCTCGCCTGATAGCCGGTATCTTCCGAAACGGCTTTCCCGTCCTGGCGCGTCTCGTGAGCCTTCACGGACTTTGGCGTCGCCATCCAGGCTGAATGCTTTATCATCGTCACGCCTCTCGGGTACGCCGGATTGTATTTCACGCGCAGCATGAGACGGGATACTTTGTAGAATGGATCGTCGGGCGTCCATCCCTTGAAGGGTCTGTCGGCGGGGTTCGCGTCAACGTAAACATAATCCCCGTCGTTGATGCCGATCTCTTTCGCATCCAGGGGGTTCATTTGGATTTGATGCTCTCCAACTCCCGGCATGCGTTTGTCCATCCGGTAAGGATCGCCAAAATTATTGTTCCAGATAAAATTCCAGTCTGTGACCGCCCACGATGAATGGTTCGTGTGTCGGGATTTCGGCGTGAGACACCAGAACCGGTATCCCTGCTCCCACAGGAAGTTCTTTGTCTCTTTCGCTTTTTTCCACGACATCTTGATGTTGCGAACCGAACGCTCGTCGGCTCCGTGATGATCATGGGCAATGCCATAGTCGGTTGGGCGAATCGCCGTGCTCGAGGCGATGATGACGTTCGGCAGGTACGGTGTTGCCTCCACCGGCTCACGATGGACGATGAGATTTTCGCCATACTCGATGAATTCATCCTCTTCACGATAGAATTCAATGCGGCCCGTCTTATTATAGAATGGTTTCGATTCGTTGATCTGCTCCCATCCCGGGATACGAGGATACGTGCGGAAGAGCATCAAAACGGCCGAATCTCTCTTCAGGAGTTCGTCGATCTTGTAACCTGACGTCGTGGTCCCCGCATCGAGGATGCGCTGGAGGTAGACCTCCGGCTTTCCTTCAAGAATAAATTTGAAGTAATCGCGGTACCGGCGATCACCGGTGATGTCGGAAAGCTTTGCTGCAACTCCGGCCATGATCAATGCGTCGTTGCGATTATCGAAGATCGGCTTGACGCCCCCCTTCCACGCCTGAAGGAAAGGGTTCGAACATGAGCCGGTCACTTCGGGCATGGTGAGTTCCGCCCAGCATTCTGCAGGAAGCACGATGTCTGCAAACTCGCAGCTTCCGGTCCATTCCATTTCGTTGACGATACTCATCTCCGTTTTCGCGTTCGTGTTTCGCGCCATGTTGTACGCCCACTTCGCGTTATTCAACAGGTTCACGTTCGCCGTCCATTGGACCTTCGTGGGTGTGGGCATATGGGACTTGCCGGTGAACACTCTGCGTCCATCTTTCGTGTTAACGATCAACGGGAGGTCTTCGTAGTTCCAGTAGCAGGGATTCTCGGGCTTGTAGTATTTCTTATTCTTCACGAGCGAGCCCTCGACAGTCGGGTCGAGCGTCATGTTGAACGGATCCTCGCCGTTGTATTTGGGCAACCCGTCAAAGATGGAAAATTTGTAATTACCGGCCCAATGCCCCACACCCGATCCCGGCTTTCCGATGTTGCCGGTGAGCGCCATCCAGAGGAACGTTCCTCGCGTACTGAGATCACAATGGAAGTAATGATTGATGCCTTCGCCGGTATGGAGAGCTGCAGGTTTGATGGTTCCAAGATCGCGGGCTAACCGAACGATGAGCTCTTTTGGCGATCCGGTGATCTCGTGCGCGGTCTGCAGATCGTATTCGCCGCAAAGCTCCTTGTAGAGTTGGAAAATGGATTTCACTTTCACGGTCTTGCCGCTGATATCCTTCAGCGTGAAGTTCCCCTCGAGCGCGGGGTCGAGCTGTTTCTGGTCGATATACGTTCCGACGTCTTCACGTGTGAGGGCGACAGGTTTTTTCGTCCGGGCATCCCAAACAACGAAGTCGCCCCATTGCTCTCTTGCCTCGGGATCAATTTTCTGGACGGTCGAACTGTATCCTTTCAACTCCTGATTTTTGTAACCTTTGAAAATCTCCGACGCTCGCAGCAATTTGAGCGTGTCAAGCCGGACAAGGAGCGGCATGTCCGTGAAACGCTTCACAAATGCTGCATCATAGAGCTTTTCCTTGAAGAGAACATTCGTGACCGCAAGCTGAAGCGCGGTATCGGTGCCGGGACGGACGGGAATCCAATAGTCGGCCTTCTGGGCAGAAGGACTGTATTCGGGTGCGATGACGACGATTTTGCCTCCACGCTCGATGGTTTCAATCCACCAGTGCGCGTCAGACATCTTGTTTTCCACAAAGTTCACCCCTTGCATGATGAAGAGACGCGCGTGCCGGAAGTTGTTGTGGTCATCATCATGCGTCTGAATGCCCGTCACCATCGGATGGCCCGGAGGCAGGTCACCGTGCCAGTCGTAGTTAGTCCACGAGCGCCCGCCATACGGCTGACGGTTATGTTTCTTCGCTTCCTCCTCGTCGTGAAGCGCCAGCATATTGGCGAACCGTTTCAATGCCTGTATCCGGAGAAGACCGTGGATCGACATCCCGGGCCGGATCTTGATGACCTGACCGCCCGCACCGTGCATCGCTTCGATCATTTCCTCCGGATATCCCTGTGCCTTCAGCTTGCGCGCCCCATCCTCGCCCTGATATTTGTTCATGATATGCAGAAGGCCCGAAGCAACATAGGTCGAAGCTTCGTCCCACGTCGCTTTCATCCAACCATCTTCACCACGATTAAAATATTGCTTGTCAGGCACACCTCTTTCGTCTGTGGGAAATCCGGCATCGGCCCATGCCTTCCATCCTTTGCGCACCATCGGATACTTCACGCGGTATGGCCCGTACATTCGCCGGATGTACGTGAACCCCTTAAGGCACCCGCGTGGATTCCATGAGGGCGGGATCTTGTTTCCATAGAGATCGCTTACCGCCGTTGCATCATAATTCTGCTCGATGCGGACAACAATGTTGTTTCTGACGAATGCTCTCAGGCGGCAGTTGTGCGTATCGTTCGGCGCGCAGATGAACGTGAACGACCGGTCATAGCGATATTGGTCGCGATAGACTTTCTCCCAGTTGCGATCCGGATAAACGGAAAGAGGGTTGTCGACGTTCCGGACGAACTGCAGGAGATCAAGGTCGAGGAGCCCCCCAACGAATGCCACACTCAGGGCACCTTTACCCGACTTTTCGAGAAATTCACGCCTGTTGACTCTTGACATATTGACGTCCTCTAGTGAGCGATGGTACGACTTGTGAAATAATGGATTGAACGCGCCGTCAGCACGAAAAAAATGCACGTGCCTTCAGCGCTGGATTTCAGCAACGCAGTGGAGATAAATCGAAAGGAATACTCGAGATGTAAAGAACAGCGTATATCTCTAACACGATGGCGATTGCCACTGGCAATCTTGTGTTAGAAATCGTCTGATGTGTTATATGCCCCGTACGAGCCACATATCGCATCACGCCTTGTCTGATACAGTCGGCTCGTACGGGGCGAAGAACAAGAAAATAAATCTGCTGATTTCAGACTTATTAGTCTGAATATAGTAACAAGAATGGTCTTTGTCAAGACTAATGTTCATAAAAAAACGGCCATTGTGACGGAATTCATTGCATTTGCATGTTTACGCCCGATTCGGTATCATGATACACTTCTGATATCTCGAACGCCTTTTCCTCACGCTCCTTTGGAGCTTATGACCCTGACAAAGCACGATTGGCCTCGCTGGTCCGGTGTGTTTTCTGCCGTGACAACCAAGATGACGGCGGATTCCTCGCTCGATATTCCTGCACTCGGGAAGCACTTCGAGTGGCAAATCGAATCCGGAGTCGACGGCCTTGTCGTTCTGGGCTCACTTGGAGAAAACGCCACACTGACGCCGCTTGAAAAGCAGCAAGTCATCAAGGTCGCCGTCATCGCCAGCGACCGGCGTGTGCCGGTGCTCTCGGGCGTTGTTGAGACAAGCACGCTCGCTGCCTGCCGGTTCGTGGAGGAAGCGGCAAACAACGGCGTAGACGGATTCATGCTTCTGCCGGCGATGATCTATCCCGCCGACGCAAGAGAAACGATCCGCCATCTGCGGACCGTCGCCGCTGCGACTGACAGACCGATTATGCTCTATAATAACCCTGTCGCCTACCGCATCGACGTCACGCCTGAAATATTTGCCGAGCTGGCCGATGAGCCGAAGTTCGTCGCGATCAAAGAATCATCCGACAACGTGCGGCGGATTACCGACATCCTCAATCTCGTCGGCGACCGGTATCAGATTTTTACCGGCGTCGATGATCTTGCTCTGGAAAGTCTTGTCCTCGGGGCCGCCGGCTGGGTTGCTGGACTCGTCTGTGCCTTCCCGAAGGAAACGGTCGCCCTCTACCGCCTCATCAAGGCGGGTCGAATGGCAGAAGCCATTGCTCTCTATCGCTGGTTCACTCCGCTTCTGCACCTCGATGTCTCTCTGAAGTTTGTCCAGAACATCAAGCTCGCCGAAGCGATCGTTGGATCTGGAACGGAGTATGTCAGAATGCCCCGATTACCGCTCGCCGGCGATGAGCGCAAGCGCGTCGAAGCGATCGTCAATCACGCATTGAAAACCCGACCTCAACTTCCCAAATTCTAGAGTCCGGCATGTTTTGACCGACAGTTTTCTTGCAGCCATGGCACGACACACGTTCACTTGCATTGATGCGCACACATGTGGTAACCCTGTTCGCGTGGTCACCTCGGGCGGACCGAAGCTTGAAGGCGCGAGCATGAGCGAACGCCGCCAGCATTTTCTGGCGGAATTCGATTGGATCCGGACCGGACTCATGTTCGAGCCGCGCGGACACGACATGATGTCGGGGAGTATCCTCTACCCACCGACACGGGACGATACCGATACCGGTATCCTTTTCATCGAAACGAGCGGATGCCTGCCGATGTGCGGCCATGGAACCATCGGCACCGTCACGGTGATGATCGAACATCAACTGGTTCAGCCGAAGACTCCCGGCTTGCTTCGCCTCGAAGTTCCCGCGGGAATTGTCGAAGCGGAGTACAGAGTCGAAAACGGCTTTGTCCAATCCGTTCGCATCAGAAATGTCCCCTCCTATCTCGATTCGTCGAACCTCCAGATCGATTGCCCTGGTCACGGCACGTTGATGTTTGATGTCGCGTACGGCGGAAACTTCTATGCGATCGTCGATCCTCAGCCGAATTTCAGAAGCCTCGACGAACTGACGGCTGGCGAAATTGTCCGATTGAGTCCAATCCTTAGACAGCGGATCAACGAAAAATTCAGCTTCGTGCACCCGCTCAATAGCACGATCAATGGATGCAGCCATATCCAGTGGACGGGCCAGCCGAAGCATCCCGAGGCGCACGCGCGCAATGCTGTGTTCTACGGCGACAAAGCAATCGATCGATCGCCGTGCGGAACCGGAACATCTGCGCGAATGGCCCAGTGGGCGGCAAAAGGAAAATTGAAAAAGGGGGACACGTTCGTCCATGAAAGCATCATCGGGAGTCTGTTCCGCGGCCGCGTGGAGGACGAAACAACCGTGGGAAACAAAAAAGCGATTGTTCCAAGCATCGAAGGATGGGCGCGGGTGACAGGTTTGAACACGATCTTCATCGATGATCGTGATCCGTATGCGAGGGGCTTTCAGGTTCTGTGACAAGCAGTTGGAAGACTTTTACCTGTGTGAATTGCCGCGACTGAATTGCCACGACCTTTAGGTCGTGGACCCAGAAAGCCAAAAACGACTCGGGCTTTAGCCCCGACAAGCTCATATATTCATGATATGAGGGGTGAGAACAGATTGTGATTGTTGCTTGATGTTTTCAACAACCTGCAAAACGAAGATTCCATGAACTCGAAAACTCATGTTGTCATCATCGGAGGCGGAGCGATCGGTTTGTGCACGGCGTACTATCTCTCAAAGAAAGGCGCTTCCGTCACCGTCGTCGATAAGGGAGAAATGGGACAGGCGTGCTCGCTCCACAATGCCGGATTTATGGCGGCGAGTCATTTCCTCCCGCTTGCCTCGCCCGGGTTGTTCACGCAGGCATTGAAATGGATGGTGAACAGCAAAAGCCCGCTGTACATCAAGCCGACGCTCGACCCTGCGTTCATCACATGGGCGTGGCGGTTCAGTCGCGCATGCAGTGAAGCGAACGTCCGCCGCGCCGTGCCGGTTCTGCGCGAGCTGCTTGCGGAAAGCCTTCATCTCTTCGAAGAACTTTCAACGGTCGATGGGATAAAATTTGATTTTACCAAGCGAGGACTCTTGCTCCTCTATCGTACCGAAAAAGGGAAGCTCGCCTGCGACCACGAAGCACGCGTTGCAGACAGTATCCGGGTAGAGGTTCAGCGCTGTGACCATGATAAACTCCGGGAACTGGAGCCGCAAATCGATTTCCGGGCGACGGGTGGGATCTATTTCCCGGGAGATGCGCATCTTGTGCCGGCGGCATTCGTCAAGACACTTTCTGAGCATGTAGAACGGGCCGGTGTTCGTCTCATGAGCAATTGCGAGGTCACCGGCATCGAGACCGAGGGAAATAAGATCAGACAATTGCGGACAGCTCGGGGTCCTCTGTCTGCGGACGAGTTTATTCTGGCGTCCGGGTCATGGTCTTCCGGGCTGGCGCGCAAACTCGGCATCAGGATGCACCTGCAGCCGGGCAAGGGATACAGCATCACGACCATGAAGCCGCGTGTGAATCCAACGATCCCGTACATATTGACCGAGCGGAGAGTTGCCGTGACGCCTTTCAGGGACAGTCTTCGATTTGCGGGGACAATGGAATTTGCCGGTATAAACCTGGAAATGAACCGATCGCGGGTCGATGCGATTCTCGAGGCGGTTCCGCTTTACCTTGGCAACGTCGAGATCCCCGATCCATCGAAGAGCCAGCTCTGGTGCGGGCTGCGGCCGGTGACGCCGGATGGTGTTCCTTATCTCGGTCGTCTTCGCAAGTTTCCCAACCTCATCGTCGCGACCGGACATGCGATGATCGGTATTTCACTCGCGACCGTTACCGGAAAGCTCGCGGCGGAAATTGCCACGGGGGTTCAACCCTCGCATGAGATTTCGCTTCTCGATCCCAATCGGTACGAGTAAAAATCCGAAATCTCCGCCGGAGGTCGATGACTCGACTCGCCGAGCGGATGTGCCTTCGGCGGAGAAACCCGAAATCCTGACGTAAAGAACAGCCCCGCCGGCTCTTCACCAGCGGGGCTTTGTGCAGATTAAGAGCGGCGTCGGAAGTTACCTTCCGGCACACGCGAAGTGCATGAGGCTATTCAGGCATCAGCTGCGCTTCTTCATCGGCATATAATCGCGTTGGTCGTGTCCCAGGTAGACCTGGCGCGGACGAGCGATCTTCTGCTCCGGATCGAGCAGCAGTTCCTGCCATTGCGCCAGCCAGCCTGACGTCCGCGGAATCGCAAAGAGCACCGTGAACGCGTCGGACGGGAACCCCATCGCCTGGTAAATGATCCCGGAATAGAAATCGACGTTCGGATAGAGCTTCCGCTTGATGAAATACTCATCTTCAAGAGCGATCCGCTCGAGCTCGATCGCGATGTCGAGCAGCGGACTTCGTCCCGTCGCCTCAAAGACCTGATCGGCTGTTTCCTTGATGATCTTTGCGCGCGGATCGTAGTTCTTGTAGATGCGATGGCCGAATCCCATCAGCTTCACTTCGCCGGCCTTGACGCGTTTGATGAATTCCGGCACCTTCGCCTTCGAGCCGATCTCTCTCAGCATGATGAGGACTTGCTCGTTCGCGCCGCCATGAAGCGGTCCATAAAGCGCGGCCGAAGCACCTGCCGTCGCGACAAAGGGATCCGCCTGCGAGCTGCCGATGCTGCGCATCGCGTTGGCGCTGCAGTTCTGCTCATGGTCGGCATGGAGGATGAACAGGATATCGAGAGCTTTCTCGAGCACGGGATTCGGCTTGTACTTCAGCTCCGTCATTTTGAACAGCATGTTGAGGAAGTTCCCCGTGTAGCTGAGGTCGTTGTCCGGATAGACGTACGGGAGACCGAGACGATGCCGATAGGCATAGGCCGCAATGGTCGGAACTTTGCCGATCAAGCGGAACGTTTGCAGTTTCCGCGATTCGGCATCCATGATCATTTTTGAGTCGGGATAGAATGTCGAAAGTGCGCCGATCGTACTGACGAGCATCCCCATCGGATGGGCATCGGGATTGAATCCATCCATGAACTTCTTCGTGTTCTCATGAAGCATTGTATGCATGGTGATGTTGTGCGTCCAATCCTTCAACTGCTGCTCGTTGGGTAATTCGCCGTAGAGCAACAGGTATGCGACTTCGAGATACGTGCTTTTTTCCGCCAGCTGTTCGATCGGATATCCGCGGTACCGCAGGATCCCTTTGTCGCCATCGATGAATGTGATCTTGCTCTGGCAGGATGCTGTATTCATGAAAGCAGGATCATATGTCATCAGTCCGAAATCGGTATCAGAGACTTTGATCTGGCGCAGATCGATCGCCTTGATTGTGCCGTTGGTGATGGGAATGGGATATTCCTTCCCCGTACGGCTGTCGATGATCGTGAGATTATCCGGCATGAGGATATCCTTAGGGATATCGAATGTCTTCCCCGTCCGGATATCGGTTATGGTTTGATGATTGTTCGGCATAAGCGTTTCCTTTCGATGTACAACAGTGAATGATCGGAAAGGAAGAATGGGCTGACCCATCGCTTCCCTCCTTTTTTCCGTTACGATCCTCCAAATGTGCCGGAACAGCCGCTGACCATCGCCCAGTGCAGGAGGACTGTTAAGTATGGGTACGTCATAGTTACATCCGTTCAGACAAAGGTTCTCTGTTGCGTCTCACCGAGGCAGGGACAGAGGCTCCGGATTTCGTGAGATGGGTGCCGGCATCACCGTCCAGCGCATCGATAAGATGCTCCGGGTTTGTGATGATGACCTCCTTTCCTCCCGCGGAAAGAAATTTTATTGCTGCTTCGATTTTTGGTTTCATGCTCCCCTCGGTGAAGTCGTTGTCCAGCAGATGCCTCCGGGCCGATTCGATACTCATCGACGTGATCGCCTTCTGATCAGGCTGGTTGTAATTCAGATAGACGCTCTCCACCTCGGTCAGAATTATCATTCTGTCGAGATGAAGCGCGCTCGCCAGCAGTGCGGACGTATGATCTTTGTCGATCACTGCTTCAACTCCGATCTGCCTGTGGTCTTCCTCGACAACGGGCACGCCGCCGCCGCCGCCCGCGATGACGATGAATCCAAGGCCGAGACATTCCCTGATGGCGTCCAGCTCCACGATGCCCTGCGGCGCAGGACATGGAACAACCCGGCGGAAACCGTGGGCGTTATCCTCGATCATGTTCCAGCCGCATTCGGTCTGTTTACGGTGAGCCGTCGCTTTGTCATAGAACGGGCCGACCGGCTTCGTCGGACGCAGAAAAGCTGGATCCCCTTTCCGGACAAGAACCTGCGTGATGAGCGCGACGACAGGAATGTGAAGCCCGCGCGCGGCCAGCGCAGATTCAATTGAACGCTGGAGCACATAGCCGATCTCCCCCTGCGTCATCGCTACGCAGACGTCGAGCGGCACAGGATATGTCTTGGAGAAAGCGGCTTCCTGGCGGAGAAGCTGGGCGCCGACCTGCGGCCCGTTGCCATGGGTGATGACCAGCCGGCACCCACGCTCCGCAAGAGCAGCGATGCACTCAGCGGTGCGGCTTGCGTTCGCCGCCTGCTCATCCATGGTTCCAAGTTGACCGGCATGGATAAGCGAATTGCCTCCGACTGCCAGCAGTAATGATTCGCTCATCTCAATCCCTCGAGAGAAGATGGACGAGAATCGCTTTTTCCGAATGGAGACGGTTCTCCGCCTGATCGAAAACGATCGAGTGAGCGGAGCTCATCACCTCATCGGTGACCTCCTCCCCGCGATGCGCAGGGAGGCAGTGCATGAAGAGCGTATGATGCTTCGCATGGCTCATGAGCTTTGCATTGACCTGATACTCCTTGAATGCGTGCAGACGCTGTTCCTTTTCCTCTTCCTGTCCCATGCTCACCCAGACGTCCGTGTAGACCACGTCGGCATGCTTCACCGTTTCTTTCGGGTTGTGATTGAGATCGATGACTGCTCCCGTTTCCTTCGCGGCCGCCGCCGCGGCCTTGAAGATCTGCGGGTCGGGCTCATAGCCGCGCGGGGTTGATGCAGTGAAATGCATCCCCATCTTCGCCGCGATGAGCATGAGCGAATGGCAGACATTGTTGCCGTCGCCGACAAATACAAACCTCTTGCCGGCCACAGATCCGATTTTTTCGATGATGGTGAACATATCTCCAACCGCCTGGCACGGGTGCTCGCCGTCGGTCAGGGCGTTGATCACCGGAATGGAGATCGCACCGGCCAGCTCGACGAGCGATCCGTGCGAAAAGGTGCGCACGACGACCCCCTGCAGCCACCGCTCAAGATTCTTCGCCGTATCGTAGATCGATTCCCGTTTTCCCAGGCTGATATCGGCCTGAGTGAGGTAGATGGGATGACCCCCGAGCTGGTGGATGCCGACATCGAACGTCACGTGCGTTCGCAGCGATTGCTTTTCAAAAATGAGTGCGATCGATTTCCCGTGAAGCGCATCCTCATAATTCGCAGGGTAGTCCTTCACCTTCCGGGTTGTGGCAAGAATATGCGCCAGCTCGTCTCCCGACCAGTCAGCGATGCTAAGAAAGTCTCTTTTCATCATACACCTCCTCGATTTTCTGTTGGCGACGGATGAATTCAGTGATCACTGTCGTAAGATTCGGCTCCGTGATTTCCGCGAGCTCATATTTTACCCTGACCGATGGCTTGTCGATGGTGATGATCCTCCGGAGATCAATAGGGGTGCCGATAATGACCGCGTCGCAATCGACTCTATTGATCGTCGTTTCGAGATCATGAATCTGCTTCTCCCCGTACCCCATCGCAGGCAGGAGAGTACCGATGCACGGATATTTGCGGAACGTTTCGGCGATCGAGTCGACAACCCATGGCCGTGGATCGACGATGACCGACGCGCCGAATTTTCTCGCTGCGATCACTCCGGCGCCGTACGACATTTCGCCGTGCGTCAACGTCGGACCGTCTTCGACGACCAGCACGCGTTTCCCGCGAATGACATGCTCATCATCGACGGTGATCGGCGACGCTGCCTCGATGACGACGGCATCGGGGTTTGCCTTCCGGATATTCGTTCTGACGATGTCGATGTTTTCACGTGCCGCGGATTCCACTTTGTTGATGACGACCACGTCGGCCAGACGAAGATTTGTGGCGCCGGGATAATACGTCATTTCATGGCCGGGACGGTGCGGGTCAGCCACGGTGATCGTGAGGTCCGGCTTATAGAACGACATGTCATTGTTCCCACCGTCCCACACGATAACGTCGGCTTCCTTCTCCGCCTGTCGCAGGATCGCCTCGTAATCGACACCGGCATAGATGATGGTGCCTGTCGTAATATGGGGTTCATATTCTTCCATCTCCTCGACGGTGCATTGATGTTTCTGCAGATCTTCGAGCGTGCTGTAGCGCTGGACTTTCTGCTTCACGAGATCGCCGTACGGCATCGGATGCCGGACAGCAACGACGCGTTTCCCGAGGCCGCGCAGAATTTCGCATACTTTCCTTGACGTCTGACTCTTCCCCGAGCCGGTGCGAACCGCAACCACGGCTATGACAGGAACCTTGCTGGGGAGCATCGTTGACCGGGTGCCGAGAACTTTGAAATCGGCTCCCGCCGCCGTCACCTCAGAGGCTTTCGTCATAATATAATCAAAATTGACATCCGAGTACGAAAACACCACCTCGTCGATGCCATAGGTCCTGATGAGATCATGCAGATCAGCTTCGGGATAGATCGGGATTCCCCGCGGATAGAGTTTTCCGGCGAGCTCGGCAGGGTATCTTCGATCGTCAATATTCGGGATCTGTGTCGCGGTGAACGCGACGACATCGTAGTGTTCATTATCACGAAAGACGGTGTTGAAATTGTGGAAATCCCTGCCGGCGGCTCCCATGATGACTATTTTTTTCCGAATCATAAAAATTCTCCTTGTCGCGCCTGGTTGTTGACAGGCAGTCCGTTGTTCCGTGGACTGTCGATGGTAAGAACAAGAATCAGCATCCGACCCTCTGCCGGCATGTCCCTGTTGATGAGTGGGTTTTACCCTACGATGTGGCGGATACGTCCTCCTGATGCTGCTTGGCAATCGGACACTGGAATCTGTGATAACATCCCTGGCAGCTAAGCTCGAGCCGCGGCAGCGCGGCAAAGCAGCGCGGGCATCGCTCGACCAACGGATGACGGACTTCCATATTGCATTGCGGGCAACACCGCACTTCCGATTTCAATTTCTCGATGAGAGACGATTCCGATGTTTGAAGATTGGCCATATCGCATCAGATAACAATTTGAGAGACAATACCGCCGATCGCGAATGCCGCGACCCACGTACCGATCCAGATGATAAATCCTTCCTTCAGCCCGCGCTCCTTCATCATGACGATCAATGACGCGATGCAGGGGACAAAGAGCGTGATCGTGATAAGGGCAACGGTGATCTGCATCGGCGTGAGCGACATATGGTACAATCCTGCCGCGCCGAAATCCCGCCGCACAACGCCCATAATAAACGCCGTTGCCGCCTCTGCAGGGAGTTGGAGCCACCCTGTCGTCACGGGCACAACCAGCCTCACGAGCCCGTCAAGGATCCCGGTGAGCTGCGCAACGCCGACCGCAAGAGCTCCGATGAAGAACCATGCCGAAGCCTCCTTCATGAAGTGATAGGTGCGGAAAAGCGTTTTTCGGAGAACATTGTCGACGCGCGGGAGCCGCATCGGCGGCAGATCGAGAAGCAGCGGCGTTGATTCTCCATGGAGCACCTTGTTGAGGATCGTCCCGATGGCGATGAGGACCCCGAGGATGACAACGATGTACACGATCATCGGTTTGATCCCGGCACCGGCCAGCAGTCCGGCGATCACCGCAAGCTGGGCGGAACAGGGGATGGCGAACTGGAGGATGGCGGTCGCGATCGTTTTTTCACGCTCGCTCGCGAGCAGCCGCGTCGTCACCGTCGCCGACGTGACGCATCCGAAACCGAGAATGAGCGGTATCACGGCTCTGCCGTTGAGGCCGATGCCGCTCAGGAGCCGATCGACCATCGTCGCCAATCGGGGAAGATAGCCGCTGTCCTCCATGATCGCCAGGCAGACGTAGAACGAAACGACGAGCGGGAGAAGCAAGAAAATAAGATACGTGGTCGTCATCGTGATCACACCAAATTCACCAACCAGAAGGGTAGACCACCAAGAGGTCTGAGGCAGGAAATTGGTGATGAGACCACGTATCCATGGTTCCCATAATTTGTTACCGATTGTATTTTCCGTAAAGCCGACAAGATCCTGTGCGACAAATTTCCCGACGAAGAGATAGGCGACATAGAGCGCGGCCGCCAGGATCGGTATACCCGTCACAGGCCGGATCGACCATCTCCCGAGCATGTCGGAAAAACGCACCCGCGTTGATGTATCCTGAAGAACATTGTTGACGATATAGTTGACACGGTTGCGGCGGCTGATGTAAATTTCGTCGCGCTTCTTCCCGGGTGACACGCCGTGGCGCCGGGCAACGATCTCATCTCCTTCGAGGACAAGCAGCGCCTCCGCCTGCGAGCCGAACACCTTCAGCATGCCATGAAGCGCTGAATGCAATTCTTCCCGCTGGGTCCCTTCACGTGCGCGATCGATGGCGCCCGCGAGTTCATCAAAGCCGACGCGCTTCACCGCAACGATCGGGATAACCTCAACGCCTAAGAGCTGAGAGAGCTTTGCCTTGTCGATCAACATCTTGTGCTTCTTCACTTCATCCATGAAATTCAACAGGACGACGACCCTCTTGCCCATGTCGATCAATTGCTGCGTCAGAAAAAGATCGCGCTCAAGGTGGGTTGCGTCGGCGATGTTGAGGATGATGTCTCCCTCGAGGATGATATCGCGGGCGACGCTTTCCTCATCGTTGAACGAGGAGACGCCGTAAATGCCGGGTGTGTCATAGACCTCACAAGCGCCATAGAGACCTTTGATAAGTTCGACCGTGGTCCCCGGATAGTTCGAGACGTCGACGTTCATGCCGCTCAGCTCGTTGAAGATGAGCGATTTCCCGACGTTCGGATTTCCCACAAGAACGATCTTCTCCTTATCGAGCCGGCGTTCAAGGAACGAAAGATCGCGATGCTTGTGCTTTTCGAAATGTGAACCCGGATGGGGTCCCTGGAAAAGTTCGGCCATCACTTCTCTTCCAGCGCGATGACGAGAACGAAAATCTGTTTTGCAAGACTGTGCCCGATGGCGATCTGCTGGCGGTTCTTTTGGAGGACGATCGTTCCTCCCGGGAGGCGTTCGATGCATCGGACACGCTCACCTTCATGGATCCCGAAGCGGATGAACTGCGCATAGACATGGCCGCGCGGCAGCGAATGGATCTTCAGCCATTGGCCGGGCGGTGAAAAATTTAGAGGTATGATCTCAGCAGTCATCGGCGTTGCACTCTGTTCGAGCCTCTGCATTCTTGTCCCTTCTAATACAGGCTGTAAATCGTTCGGTTTATTGATTGAAGCCACAAGCATTGTGCCACTAAGTTCATGCCCAGAAACGGGGGAATTCAGCTATTTCGGTCAGAAAATGGACAAACCGGGGGGTTCATTCTCAATCCTGAAACCCCAGATTTCAGGAATGACAACTTTTGACTTTTTCATTCTACGTTTTGCGCCAAAGGCGCACCTGTGCGCCATCCTTTTTGGTGCATCCCCGCCCAAAAGATGGCGGGCATGCGCCTTCGCGGGAAAAACCTATTTTCAACAACCTGCTAGAAATCCAAGTACATCACCAAGCCCAATGAGCCTTTGCCAATTTGCCTTGGAGATCCCGGTGTCACGCGAAGTGTAAACACTAGTCCCACGGCATTGCCAATGAACAGCCACTTCCCCTCGAATCCGTACTTCAATAGATTTTGCTCGTAGTTGGCCTCGGAGAACGTCCTTTTTGTATATCCACAGAATATATCTGCCCGAACATTTGGGGAATGGCCTGTGAGCCGCGCGAGCAAATCATAATCTATGAGTGGCGAACCGGCCGAAGATCCGCCGAACGAACCCTCATAGATGAATTCGACCCCAGTGCGAATCCCAATTGATGCAGTATGGTTGGGTTTGGCAATAGCAAAGCCGTTCAGGTCAATTGCAGCAGTGAAGATGCCCGAAGTAATGCCAAAGATGAAGTCAGCTTGAATACCTTCAACCTGTGGGCCAACACTCATGTGCGTTGTCGATCGAGCAGAATCGATCTGTCCGTATGTTGTGTGATAGATCACTGTACACACAAGGAGGCTTGACCATATCTTCATGGCAGAAGAATACCGGGATCTTTCATTTCTCAGCGAAAAAGCATTGCTGTTGACTCCTCAACGTCACCGGAGACAACATAAATGTTCACGTTGGCTCCTTCGGCACCGTCCTCACCCAGCATCCGAAATGTTTGAGCTCTTCGAGCCGGCACGACCAGACAAGCTCGCCGTTGTGCAGCGTCATGTCCGGACAGCCGTCGCACATGTTCTGCGCGCCGCTCTCGAGAAAATCGACCGGTTGGATGATCATGACCGATTGATAATGCAATCCCTTGAAAAGGCGGAGGGGATTTGTCATGACCGACGCCAGATAATTCCCGGCGATCTTCCTGACGCCGCGATCGAGGGGAGAAAGAAGCATCATCGAACGGCCTTTCTTCGTGAGACCGGGTTTCTCGTAGGCGAGATATTTCCCCGTCCCGAGATGATGCATCGTCTGCATGATCTCCATGAATTTCGGACCGACATAACCGTAGATCTTCTCTTTCGAGCCGACCCGGCCCGTGAGGAGCCATTTGAATGAATCCGGACGTTCCGTCCCGTTGAGATAGGCGCACGGCGTGAACTCCGGAAATCTTTCCCGAATCTTGGCGACGACATCGGTCGACTTCATATCGATCTTGCGCTCCTTGGATTCGTAGTAATTGAGAACACCCATGTCGATCTTCTTTCCGCCGGCGTACCAGTCGAAGGGCAACTTGGGAACCGCCGCACGGTAGAGGATAAAGACCATCACATTGACGATATCGATATGCTTTGCAGCCCAATCGACCAGCTCGGGCACAAGCGGGAGCGTGTCCTCATAGACGGTGGAGTTGAACGCGCACGACATTCCCCCGACTTCCGCCAGCATCTCTGCGTACGTCAGCCGGAGCTCATTGAGCTCGAGCTCGTTTTTTTGCTTCCATGAAGGCCGCCCCTGCTTGCTGTCGATATGGAACGTGAACCCGTAGACGCCCGCCTTCTTCAGCTCGCGCAGCATATCTTTCGTCAGAAGGCCGCCATTCGTGTTCACGATGGGCTTGATTCCCTTTTCTGAAATGGCCCTCACAATTTCCACGATCTCCGGGTGCATGAGCGGATCGCCGCCGGCAATGGAAATCCCGTCCGCGTTCCGGAGCCGGTCAAACGCGTCGATCTCCCGTCGGACGGTATCGAGCGATTTGTGGCTGTTCGAAACGTTTTCACGATAGCATCCGTCGCACGCGAGGTTGCAGGCGGACGTCGGCTCAAGCCACGAAATCGCGTTGTCAGATAAGTTCCAGGGTAAGCGGTACAATGAACGATGATCAATGTGGGAGTTGGTCATATCTTCCTTTCTTTTGGTTGAAGGGATGGTGGGAGGTAAGGTAGGAATAATACTCCAAACTTGCTCACAACAAGGGTTGCAGGCATCGGCCAGGGCTCAGAGGATTTCGAGCGCCTCTGAGAGATCATGGATGATGTCGCCCGCTTTCTCCAATCCGATCGAGAGTCGAATCCCGCCGGGGTCCATCCCGTGGCTTGTTTGCTCTTCCAGCGGAATAGCGGAATGGGTCATCGAGCTCGGGTGTTCGACGAGCGTGCGGATCTGCCCGAGGCTCACGGCAAGTGTGATGGTGTACGCATGTTTCGCGAGGTGATCGATCACTTTTTCGCCGTTATCGTGCCTCGCCTTAGGGGTTTTCCCTTTCAGAACAAAGTAGAGTAAACTCCCCGGTGCAAAATTGCCGTCATAGTCGCGCATCTGACGCCGGGCAAGCGGCAGTTGTTCAAACGAAGGGAGCCCCGGATAACTCACATGTTCGACGCGGGGATGAAGTTCCAGAAACTTCGCGATCTCCAATGCCGTGGCCGTCTGTTGTTTCATGCGTGCCGCGAGACTGGGGAGGCCGTAGACCAAAATGGGCCAGGCGCTCTTTGCGGCAAGCGCGCCGCCGAAATCCTTTCGATAGAGAAGAAGGATATCGTAACTCCATCGCGGCCCTACGACAACCCCGCCCATGTCCGTGCCGAAGCCGCAGATCGCTTTCGTCAACGATGCAACTACAAAATCAGCGCCATGTTCAAGGGGGCGCTGGCAGACGGGACTCGCGAACGTATTGTCGATGACCACGAAAATCTTCCTGGCGGGCGGGCGGTGCTTGTTCGCTTCTCTCACGACGTGCGCGATCATACTGATATCGATGAGCTCCAGCGTCGGATTGACGGGCGTTTCGAAATACACGACACGCGTACGCTCATTGATATGACTGCGCAGAACGAGCGGATCTTTGAGGTCGATGAATCTGGTTTGGATCTGGTATCGCGGGTACCAGTTGGTGAGGAGCGAATAGGTGCATCCGTAGAGCATCCGGTGGGCGATGATCTCGTCGCCGATGCCGGTGAGCGATCCGAGCGCTCCCGAGATGGCGGCCATGCCGGTCGAAAACGTTACCGCGATCTCGCCGGCTTCCGCCGCCGCGAGGCTTTCCTCGAGCAATTCCTTGTTCGGCTCTCCGAGCCGGTCATAGACATAGATCGGGGCGGCCGATTCGATGGTCGTTCCATCATGATGATGCGCGAATTCTGCAAACCCCTGCGCGCCCCTTTTTGCGGTATCGAGGCGAAAGGTGGAAGAGGAAGAGATCGGAGGGATGACATGGTGGTTGTAATCCCATTTTTTGCTCTTCGACTTGCCGTAGATGAGCTTTGTCTGCATCGAATAGAGATGCCGCACCTTGTCATTTTTCTTCATTGGGTTTTTTCCTTGTCGCGGGCTCCGTTGTCGCCGTGACGGTGTCGCGCGTCTTCGTACATGATCGGTCATGATCGCGGAGGTATTGAAACACTTCCGATTCTTGCCAAATCTGCTGGAAATTGTAGCCGTTATTGCGCAGATCTCCGCACGGAATTGGCAGACCCGAACAGACCTGGACCTTGCCGCGCTCGGAAATGAACGCGAACGTCTTCCCCCCGAGGCACCAGTGCCTCCATTCTGACGCCGAGCCTTTCGCGTCAGAATCATCATCCCCTGGAAACCAATCATCGACGTCGCGGAATCCGTACTTCACGCACTGCGGTGAAAAGTACATGTGGTCCGGTGAGTATTGTTTGACCGACGCGATCGATTCGATAAAATCGCCGACGGTATCATCCGTCTCGGGGTCCTGCTCATCATCCTGGATCGGTTCCTTGAACGAGAGATGGCAATAGAACCCATCGGCGGCATTTCTGAACGCGTAGTCATGGTTGATGGCGAGCTGTCGCGCGTCCGGCTGCCCGACGGTGAGGCTAAGATGGATCTCAAATCCCGCTTTCTTCAGCGTACGGACTTTTTCCTCCAGGTCGAGAAATTCCGCCGTCCGCTCGAACCGCTGTTCCTGGCCTTCCTTGACAACGTTCCCAATGAGGATGCGGAATGTCTTCGGCCCGAATGTCGAAAATTTTCTGATGATCTCATCCGACAGATCCTCCGCTTCCGCTTCGACGATGACCTTCAGTCCCAGGGCGCCGCCGTATTCGACGATATCGTACAGGTCCCGTCGGAGGATCACATTTTTCCCCGTAAGAACAATGATCGGTTTTGCGAGGCGTGCGATGCTCTCAAGGATCAGCAGGCACTCCTGAGTCGTCAGGAGGGAAGGTTCCCCCGTCGTGCCCTCCTGGCGGTCGTCGTCCGTCAGCTGCCAGATGATCATTCGAGGATGGAATTTTTCGCCCTCGGGTTCCATTGTGTAATGCATAGCGTTCTCGATCTTGTGATAGGTTAGTTTGGATGCTACGTCTGGTGACTCATGTTCACTTCCTCGATCGCCTCGACAACGAGCGGGAAGTACCGGTCTAACGGACAATCGACTTCATTGCGAAGCACACAGTACCCGTTCACCGCCTGGTATTTGCACTGGGCGCACATGATGGCACGAAGTTCCCGCACGTAGTCGTCCATCTGATCGCTGTCGATCCGGCTGACGGCATTGACGATCAGCGGGAGATAATTCTGAAGCGTGCATTCGAGCGATGGATCGAGACGGCAATTCCCATACCCGTCGCCGTCGACGCACTTCGTACATACATTCGTCCGGATAGCCTGACAGTATTCCTGAAGTTCCATACGTTGCTCCTTGTCTTGAAGAACATGAATGTCGATGGCATCGCCGGTTAACTCATTTCAAACCCTCCGCGGACCTGATCCAAAACTTCAAATTTCGATTTCAGCATGGCCTTGGCCTCCTCAAGGAGGCGAATCGATTTTTGCCGTTGAATAATCAGTTCGTTGAGAATCGGCTTCACATCCGGGTACGTGCACTCGTCCCGCAAGACATCGTACTGCAGGATCGCTTCCTTTTCCTTGAGGATGGCGATCTCGATGGCCGTGCATAGCCCTTTGCAGGTGTGTGCGCAATGAACTTCCGGTTGTACCATGGCGACCTCCATTATGCGATTGGTGTTGCTGCTTCAATGACTAAGTGTTCGCCGCGCTCGAGCGCCTGGCGGTTGATAGCCAGAAGATGATGGTAACGTTCCGGCAGCACCTCTTCAAGCGCTTTCATCACCGAGGCAACCCCGACGACCTGGCATACGCTGAGAAACGCCCCAAGCATGACCATGTTCTTCACTTTGGCGTTCCCCAGGATCGCCACTTCCTGATCAGCAGCGACCGGCACGACGGTGATGTCGGTTCGCGTCGGCGGAATGATGACGTTGGCGCTGTCATAGATCAGCAAGCCGTTTGACTTGACGCTTTTTTCGAACTTGTCGACCGACGGCTGATTCAGCGCGACAACGGCATCATAATTCGTGACAATGGGGGAGCTGATGACGGAATCGGAAATGATGACAACGCAATTCGCGGTGCCGCCCCGCATCTCCGGACCATAGGAGGGCATCCAGGATACCTCCTTCTTCTCCAACATGCCGGCATAGGCGAGCGTCATCCCCATCGAAAGCACACCTTGTCCTCCAAACCCGGCGAAGAGAATCTCATGTGTCATGTGTTGGCTATTGGTTATTGGTGATTAGTTATTGGGCATTAGTTCTTGGCTACTGACGCAGAGGGGCGTTGTTCGACAACATGACCGTCGATCTTGAGATCGCCGAGCGGATAGACCGGAAACATGTTCGATTCCATCCATTTATTCGATTCGACGGGCGTCATTTTCCAGCCCGATGGACAGTTTGAGACGACCTCGATCAGGCAATATCCTTTTTTCTCTTTCTGATATTGGAAGGCTTTCGTCACCGCTTTCTTCAGCTGGCGGACGGCATTCGGCGTATGGACGGCCTGGCGCGTGACATAGTAGCTGCCGGGCAGCATGGAAATGAGATCGGTGATCTTGAATGGGAATCCCTGGGTCTCGGCCGTCCTCCCCTCGGGGGTCGTGCTGGTCTTCATGCCCAGCAGCGTCGTCGGAGCCATCTGACCTCCCGTCATTCCATAGATAGCGTTGTTGATGAAGATGACAAGGATGTTCTCGCCTCTGCTCGCCGCGTGAATGGTTTCGCCGGTCCCGATTGCCGCAAGGTCGCCATCGCCCTGGTAGGAGTAGACATACTTGTCGGGGAGCATTCGCTTGACTCCGGTTGCCACCGCGGCTGCCCGGCCGTGCGCGGCCTCCTGCATGTCGACGTCCATATAGTGATACGCAAACACCGAACATCCGACGGGAGCAATGCCGATGGTGTCGCTCTGGACGCCAAGCTCCTGAATGACTTCCATGAGAATTTTATGAACGACCCCGTGTCCGCAGCCGGGGCAATAATGCATCTTTGTTTCCGTGAGTGTTCCGGGCTTGGCCCAAACGCATTCGAGGCCGTCGGGCGGCGGTAAATTCGTAGTCATATGTTATCTCTCTGAAATCATGGTGAGTTCGGATTTGGTTTCTTTGGACGAAAACGCGCCGCCGGCTTTTTGATATTCAATCTTCAGAATATGTTCGAGCACTTCGTCGGGGGACGGGATGATGCCGCCCATCTTCCCAAAAAAGTCCACAGGCACCTTTCCCTCAACGGCAAGACGAACATCCTCGACCATCTGACCGGAGTTCATTTCAACCACCAGTATTCCCTTCAATCGTCCGCTCAGCTCTTTGAGGATTCTTTCGGGATAGGGGTAGAGAGTTTTCGGCCGCAATAATCCGACGGACAAACCGCGCTGTCGTGCCAGTTCCACAGCCCGATGGGATATCCGAGCCGCAAGCCCGTAAGCAACAACGAGGATCTCAGCATCGTCGGTCGACACCTGCTGATACCTCACCTCTTCTTCTCTGATCCTGCCGTACTTGGCCTGCAGTTTCAGATTGACCTGCTCCATCTTCTCGGGTTGGATGTGCAATGAAGTAATGATGTTTCTTCCACGCCCGGCCGGTTTGCCCGTTGTTGCCCATTCTTTTCTTTGGATCTGTTTCGTTGGATCGTATTCTCTGAACTCGACTTTCTCCATCATTTGCCCAAGCGCGCCATCGGCGAGAATCATGACCGGATTTCTATACTTGTCGGCGAGATCAAATCCGTCAAAGACAAAGTCCGCCATCTCCTGAACGCTGGCCGGCGCAAGGACAATAAGATGATAATCGCCATGACCGCCCCCCTTCGTTGCCTGGAAGTAGTCCCCCTGTGACGGCTGAATCGTTCCGAGGCCGGGTCCTCCCCGGTTCACGTTGACGACAAGGCATGGCAGCTCGGCCGACGCGATGTACGAGAGTCCTTCCTGCATGAGACTGATGCCGGGACTTGAAGATGAGGTCATCACGCGCTTCCCCGCGCCCGCGCCGCCGTACACCATATTGATCGCGGCCAGCTCGCTCTCCACCTGCATCACGACAACGCCGCGCTTACGGCCTTCGTCGGCAAGATATTCGAGAATCTCTGATTGAGGCGTGATCGGATACCCGAAATACCCATCGCAACCGGCGCGAATCGCCGCCTCGGCGAGAGCTTCGTTCCCCTTCATCAAACGGACATTGCTCATATGTTCACTCCCCCCTCGGGCAGTTCATCGAGTACGACGCTGATATTGCTTTTCACGTTGCTGATGACGGCAACCCGCACTTTTTCGGCGCTCTTCCCCTTTTTGCCCTCCTTCTTCGTGCGATAAACGGTGATCACCGCGTCCGGGCACACAAGGGCACAGTTGACACATCCCGTGCAGTTGTCTTTGATGAGAACCGCGTAATGATAACCCGATGTGTTGATCTCCTTCGACATCTGGAGGCTTTCCTGCGGACATGCATCGATACATAATTCACATCCCTTACATGTATCGATCTTGACGTCCACCCACCCGCGAACTGTCGGCATAGTTTGTCCTTTGATTGCTATAATGACTTACTCACGACGCGTTTGATTTCCTTTAACATATCGGTATACGATGCATCAACGACAAAGAGCCCTTTTGTCGGAAGATGAAGAGCAACCACCCGGCGCTGGTCCGTCCAGACATTGGCCGATTCCTTCTTCCCGAGCACCATGCGGTAATGCGCCGCGTTGAGACTCTTCCCATTGGTGTTCATGACGTCGCTGCCGTGTCGCTCCACTTCGACCTGACAATAATCCTGCAGAGCCGGCACCACCACCGTGAACAGCTGTTTGCCTCCTGCGGCGACATCGTAGTACTTAAGCAGAGCACCGTAATGCCCGTAAGCGGTTGGATCAAAGAACATGACATACTGCTCCACCGGCAGGGCGCCCACCATGGCCTCGTGTTCGTAGAACGATATGAGATCCTTGTCCACCGACGCGCGCATCTCGGGAACCCCATTGAGACTCTTCTGGTAGTAACCCCCGATCCCCGATTTCAGCCCTGTCTCAATGCGGCGATGTTCGTCGGTACCCTGAATCTTAAAATCATCGGTCACATTCTCGCCCGGGCTTATTTCATATTTATCCGTTTGGATCTGTTTTTCGGCGGCGTAGACCAGATACGATCCGGTCAGCCGCTGTTGGCTGTCGGCAACCTGCGGCAGGAGAGCCGCGCCGCAAAGTATGACGACAACGATGATGATATTGCATGCGATCTTGTTCATAACTCACCTCTGCGCTTTGCGCTTTTCAGCAACATAACGAGTATCGGATCAGGGAAAGACTTTCCCCTGCCTGGACACCGTCTAAGCGGCAATCTCTTCTTCCACCTCTTCCCTGATCCAGCATGTTAATTCATAGACACTCGGGACACGCCCCATGACCCTGATCCTCTCGTTGACCACCACCGTTGGCGAGGTTGTGCGGCCCATCTCGGCGATGCCGTGAGTATCACAGATCCAGACGACATCCGGGCGTTCCTCAAACTCCGCCGCGGCGGCGAGCGCATTCACGAGCGCCTGGGAGACCTTTGGACACGAAAAACCGACAATCTTTATTTCCATGATGTTTCTATTTTCCTTCTTGTTTCCTTCTTCCAGTTAATTGATTTCAACACCTTTCATGACAGGTTGCTGCGCCCCGACCGGCGCCTGTTTTTTCTGCTGAGCTTCGGCAACAGCCATCGCGGTCATGTTGACGATGTCGCCGACATCGTTTCCGGGCACAAGCAGATAAACCGGTTTCTTGATCCCGAGGAGAATCGGGCCGATCGCCGTCGCTCCGCCCACCCGTGCCAGCAGCTTGTAGGCAATGTTCGCCGACGTCAGATCGGGACAGATAAGCACGTTCGCCGCTCCTTTGAGCGTGCTGAAGGGGTAGAACTCCTTGAGAATTTCAGGGACCAGAGCCGTATCCGCCTGCATTTCACCGTCGACTTCAAGCTGCGGGGCCTTTGCCCGAACGATTGCCACGGCCCGCTGAACTTTCTCGACAAGCGGATGCTGCGTGCTTCCGAAATTACTGAACGACAGCATCGCCACCCGCGGCACGATGTCAAACTGCCTGACACGCTCCGCGGTCAGCAGCGTAATTTCAGCGAGCTCTTCGGCGGTCGGCTCAATATTGACCGTCGCATCGGCAATGAAGATCGTTTGATTCTTGAAGACAAGCATGTACAGTCCGGCAATCTTATTCACGCCCGGTTTCTTCCCGATGATCTGCAGCGCAGGACGCACGGTTTCCGGATACTGTTGGGTCAGTCCGGAGATCAACCCGTCGGCGTCTCCTTCCTTGACCATCATCATCCCGAAGACGTTGTGCGTCTTCGCCAGCCGCTCCGCGTCGAAACGTGTCAGGCCGCGACGCTGGCGCGCGAGGTAGAAGTCGGTGATGTACTTGTCAAGCTTCGGCGATTTTGAAGGATTGATCAGCTCGATACCGTCGAGATCCAACCCCATATCGGAGATCCGCTGATGGATGAGCGTTCTGCTGCCGAGGAGGATCGGCGTTGCAATCTTTTCGTCGACGATGATGTGCGCAGCGCGGAGAATTTTTTCCTCTTCGCCTTCGGGGAAGACGATGCGCTGCGGGGCCGACTGTGCCTTGTGAATGAAGAATCTCATCACCTCACGCGATTTTCCAAGACGCGCCTCGAGGGCATCGCGGTATGCCTCAAGATTGCTCAGAGGCCGGCGGGCGACGCCGCTCGCCATGGCTGCTTTCGCCACGGCGGTCGCTTCCCAGATCAGAACACGCGGATCGAACGGTTTCGGGATGATATAATCTTTCCCGAACTCGATGTGCTTCCCTTCGTACGCGCGGATCACGGAGTCGGGGACATTTTCCTTCGTCAGCGCCGCGAGGGCAAGGGATGCGGCGATTTTCATGTCGTCATTGATCGCCCGCGCACGCACGTCCAACGCGCCGCGGAAGATGAACGGAAATCCGAGCACGTTATTCACCTGATTTGGATAATCGGATCTCCCGGTTGCCATGATAAGATCATCGCGAACCGACGTCGCGTCCTCGTACGTGATCTCCGGGTCCGGATTCGCCATCGCGAAGACGATCGGCTTGTCGGCCATCGATCGCACCATCTCTTTCGTGACAATACCTTTGATCGACACACCGCAAAACACATCTGCGCCTTTCATGGCATCCGCAAGGGTCCGAGCTTCCGTTTCGGCTGCAAAATACTCCTTGTACTGATTCATTCCTTCGCTGCGCCCCTTGAAGACGACGCCTTTTGTGTCGACGAGAAGGATGTTCTTCCTGCGAACTCCGAGCCGCTCATAAAATTTGGCACAGGCGATGCCGGCCGCACCGGCCCCGGAGAAGACCACCCTGACGTCCTCGATCTTCTTCCTCACAACCTCCAGAGCGTTAAGAAGCGCGGCGCCGCTGATGATAGCCGTGCCGTGCTGATCATCGTGGAACACAGGAATATTGAGGATCTCCTTCAGCTTCTCCTCTATATAGAAGCAGTCCGGCGCCTTGATGTCCTCCAGATTGATCCCCCCGAACGTCGGCTCGAGCATCCTCACGGCATTGACGATCTCGTCGGGATCATGCGTATTGAGCTCAATGTCGAAGACATCGATATCCGCAAAGCGCTTGAAGAGAACTCCTTTGCCTTCCATCACCGGCTTCCCGGCGAGCGCGCCGATGTCTCCGAGGCCGAGGACGGCGGTGCCGTTGCTCACCACGGCGACAAGATTTCCTTTTGCGGTATAAAGGTATGCATCGTCCGGATTCGCGTGGATCTCCATGCAGGGCTCCGCGACACCCGGAGTATAGGCGAGCGAAAGATCTCTCTGTGTCGCGCACGGCTTCGAGGAGACGACTTCAATTTTTCCGGCTCGTCCCTGAGAATGATATTTGAGTGCTTCCTCTTTTCGAATCATGGTCGTTTTCTTTTATGAGTCAATAAGTTCGGTGAAAATTCTCTCCGTCCTGATATTCATGTCTGATCTTCCAGCACCCGATATCCACGGGCGCGGTGAGCGCCGGCGGCATGAGATGAACATCCGTAAAACTGTTCCATTGACGGAGGATCTCTTCGTGGACAAATTTCGTGGCATAGCTGAGGAGATCAAGATCGTCGAGATCGTCCTCGTCGATGCAAATATAGAGATCTATCCCGCCGGTCGTCCCTTTGATCCACTGCGGGATCAGCGCATAGGCCATGATCCCGTGGTGCTTCCACACGTATTGCCTGGACGCCGGGTCGAAGGTATTCGGAAGTTCCATCAGGATGTCAAGCCATTGTCGTGATTCAAGTGTCAACGTGATTTTTTCACACAGTCTGCATGATTCAGTCGTTTGCATGTCAGAGCGCTCCTTTCAGAGGTTAACATGGTTTGCAGCGATCAATCACCTGCCAGCGTCGAGAGTCTCCTCTCGGTCCGGAGTTGATTGCGGTCATCGTTAAAAAAATATTTCTGTTCCGTTGCATACCGTTCCAGCTCCTCGCGAAACGCGGGGTGCGCGATATCAATGAGCGCATGGACTCGCTGGCGGACGGTCTTTCCGTACAGATCGGCGACGCCGTATTCCGTCACGACAAAATGCACGTCGCCGCGCGACGTCGTGACGCCGGTGCCCGCGGCCAGCAGAGGCACGATCCTCGAAAGCGTTCCCTGCTTCGCCGTCGCGGGAAGCGCGATGATCGGTTTGCCCCCCTTGCTTCGCGCCGCGCCGCGAATGAAGTCGACCTGCCCGCCGAAGCCGCTGTAGAACGACCGGCCGATGGAATCGGCGCACACCTGGCCTGTGAGATCGACTTCGATGGCAGAGTTGATCGCCACCATCTTGTCGTTCTTTGAGATAATGAACGGATCGTTCACATAATGCGACGGATGAAATTCTATGATCGGATTGTTATCGATGAAATCGAACACGGACCGGGAGGCGAGGACGAACGACGCGATGATCTTCCCCGGGTGAAGCGTTTTCCGTTCGTTCGTCAGAATCCCCTCTTCGACAAGCTTGATGACGCCATCCGCAAACATCTCGGTGTGCATGCCGAGATGCTTCTTGTTGTTGAGAAACTTCAGAACGGCGTCCGGAATCGCACCAATGCCGAGCTGCAGCGTCGAGCCGTCTTCGATAAGTTCGGAGATGTTTTTGCCGATGTTCCTGAACACTTCAGCCTCAGCAGGCGTGATATCGGAATCAACCTGCGGCAGCTCCTTGAGCGGTACATTTGCCTCGACGCAGTAGGTGAACTTGTCGACGTGGATGAAACAATCGCCGAGCGTGCGCGGCATGTTCGGATTGACCTGCGCGATGATCACCTTCGCCACCTCCGTCGCCGGCTTCGTGCAGTCAACCCCGACGCCGAAACTGCAGAACCCGTGCTCATCGGGCGGCGAGACATGGACGAGCGCGACATCGATCGGCAGAATCCCGCGATAGAAGAGTCCGGGAATCTCCGAGAGAAAAATCGGCGTGAAATCGGCGCGCCCGTCGTTGACGGCCTCGCGCACGTTCTTGCCGATGAAGAGCGCGTTGTGACGGAAGTGCCCCTCCATCTCGCGCAGAGAATAGCGGGTCTTGCCGACGGTCATGAGATGGAGAACCTCCACATCCTCAAGCTCGAGATAGCGGTCGCACATCGCATCGACAAGCACTTCCGGCATCGCGCATCCGGGGTGCACGTAGACGCGCTGACCCGACGAGATGATCTTCACCGCTTCCGCCGGCGTCCGTAATTTCGATTTATACCGATCCAGCCAGTGCATAGGAGACCTGTTCAGATAATCAACTCTTCGATTGGCTTCGATCCCATTTCGAAGCGGCGCGCGATCGCTTCCTTTGTGCACTCGCCGTGATAGGTGCAGACGCCTTTCGCGAGGCCGGGGTTTTCCGTCAGCGCACGATCAATGCCTTTTTGTGTGATCTCGAGAAGATACGGCAGCAGCGCATTGGTCAATCCGTACGTCGCCGTGCGCGCAACGTTCGCCGGAATATTCGGCACGCAGTAATGGATGACGTTGTGCATAATGTACGTCGGATTGTCGAGCGTCGTCGGCCGGCTCGTTTCGACGCATCCGCCCTGATCGATGGAGACGTCGATGATGATCGAGCCGGGCTTCATGGTCCGCACCATGTTTTCGGAGACAACATGCGGCGCGCGCTCGCCTTTCATCAGCACCGCGCCGATCACCACGTCGGCGAACTGGAGCGACTTCTTCAGATTGTATTCGTTCGTCAACGCTGTGACGATGCGGTAGTTGAAGCGCTGCTCCAGCGTTCGCAGTCGGCTCAGTTCCTTGTCGAGGACGATCACCTCTGCGCCGGCGCCCAATGCCATGCGCGTCGCCGAATGGCCGACGGTCCCCGCACCGATGATGACGACGGTTGCGGGCGGGATGCCGGTGATTCCTCCCATGACGATGCCTCTTCCGTTGTGTTTGCTTTCCAGAAAGCGCGCGGCGATCTGGATCGACATTTGTCCGGCGATCTCGCTCATCACCTGAAGGATCGGCATATCCGCATGCGCATCTTCGATGAGCTCATAGCCGAGCGCGCAGATGCGCTTTGCGAGGAGCAATTCCATCACCTTGGTTTTTGCAACGGCGAGATGGAGGAATGAAAAGAGCGTTTGACCGTCGACTAATCGCTTGCAGTCGTCTTCCGTGGGAGGTGATATCTTGAGGAGAATTTCGGAGCGGCCGAAGACTTCGTCGCTTGTATAAACGATGTTCGCGCCGACGGCGCGGTACTCTTCGTTTGAAAAATGAGATGCGTTGCCGGCATCCTGCTCAATGAACACCTGATTGCCGGCGCTGACGAGCGTCTGCACCCCTGCCGGAGTCAGCGTCACGCGGCGCTCATGGCTCGGATCTTCCTTTAGAATTCCTATGTTCACCGCAGTAACTCCATGTCTTTCACAATTGAGTGTACTCTTACATCACTTGAGGGGTCAATTTACGTGCCAGACAATAGCTGTATATTTCGCCGAATTTCGCAGTATTTCTGGGCTGGGGCATTTGACACTTTCAGGGGTGATAATAGAGTGGATAGGGTTTGTCAGGGATGAGAGGGAGATGGGGGGATCGGATGAAAGGGAGGAGTTGCTCATTCCAGCGGGATAAATCCGAAATCCTAATCTCTAAATCCTAAATTCCGCTTTCTGGAATCCTGCTTGTGAAGCGGAATCCAGGAGCGGGACAAATCTCCGCCGCAGGCGGATGCGCCTCCGGCGCACAAAATCCGAAACCCAAAATCCAAAACGCGTCGTTTGGAACATTCGAGATTCGTGTTTCGAGTTTGTTTAGGATTTCGTGCTTCGAATTTAGGATTTCACCAGGTGCAGCCAGAGCCCCTCTCACGGCTTCAGAATGATCCCTCTGTTCTCATGTCCGTTCATCTTGATGACGATTGGCCGGTCGAAGCAGAGATGCTTCGTGTACTCCCCATTCTCTACAGACGGCTGCAGCAGGAGCCAGTCCCAGTCGAGGAATCCCTGATGATGCACCGTGTCGATCGTGAAATAGCCGATCATGAACGCCGTCAGGTTCTGAAAGAAATGCGAACCCTGCGACGGCGTCACTGCCAGATCCTTGAACTCTGTTTCCACGATCGCCCTCGCACCGGAGATCTGATCCCACCGCACCGGTATTCCAAGCCACGGATCGAGCGTGCCCCACCTTCCGACTCCGATCAGCAGGTAGGGTCTCCCTTCCGCCACGAGCTTTGCATTGAACCGGCCGACTTCGTCGGCGACCTCCTGACTCTTCGCCCGGTTGAAACGGTGGACGTCGACAACCACAACGTCGCGCACATTCTCGATCGCACCGTTGCCGAGCACCGATGAGCTCTCACAGAAAATCCGTGTCCGGTCTATTTTCTCGATGCGGAGCTCCTCAAATTCACGGCTGACGACAAGCGGCCGCATCTGCAAAACGCCGAAATCCTTCGGTGTGCCATCCGGCGTCGACATATTGACGGCAAATTCAATCTCCACCGGAGTTCCCATCCCCCAGCTCCCAAGATCCAGCAGCATGAGAAAAATTTCCGGCAGCGGAAGAAGCTTGTTCTTCAGGATCGGCGAGAAGGTGACAAGCCGCATGCCCGCGCGGGAAATGCCGTCGTACACGGCGTCGTTCTCCGATGAATACGTCGAGCCGACATAACGCAGCGTTCCGTCCCCCTCGGCGACATTGAGGTTGAACGATTTCGTGAGGATATCGTGCGTCTGAAATCTGACAATCGGTGCCGCATCGAGATCGAGCGCGAAAAATTCATGCTGGTTGTTCGCAAGCGTATCCTTGATCGATGAGAGTTGTTGAAGATGGTTCGGATATTTCGGGCAGAAACGGACACACGAACCGCCGTCGACGACATATCTGCCGAGTCCGAGCGCGATCGAGACGATCCCGTCGGCCGGCGACTGAGGCGGCGAGGGATAGAAATTGTGTGATTTCGCGACGCCGGCAAAATTCGGATAGAAGCGACTCCCAAACGCCGAGCCGATCATCTTCTGAATGATGACCGCCATCTTCTCTTCCTCAAGCCGATACGACGTCATCCTGATATAATCCTTCGCCTTCTGATAAAACGTCGATGCATAGACCCGCTTGACGGCGTTGAGCAGCTCCTTTAATCGTATCGAAGCATTCCGATGATTGTTCGGCAGCATGTACGTTTCATAGACGCCCGCGAAGGGCTGATACTGTGAATCTTCGAGAAGGCTCGATGAGCGCACCGCCAGCGGCTCGCGGACAATGTCGAGAAACGTCGAGAGGTGTTTGAGGATTTCGCGCGGAAATTTCTTTGCCTCTAGAAAAGCCCGCGTTATCGTCTCATCATCCGTCGCGCCCATCGCAACTCCGCGAAGATGATTGTCTTCGAGGAACTGGTCGAAGACGTCGGTGGCGATCACTATCCCCGGAGGGACATAGATCCGGATCCCCTCAAATTTGTCGCGCACATCGTAATTGTTGATGAGGGTGTTCAGGAACCCTAATCCGCGCGCCTTCCCTCCAAGCGAACCGGTGCCGATGCGTGCAAAGCTGTTTGCGGGATCGAACGTTTCTTTTCCAAAATCGGTGATGATGCCGCGCTGCTGCATTTCCCTGTAGAGATGAAGCGACGCGATGAGATCGGCCCGTAGGGCGGCAAACGAAGGATAGTCGGATACTTTCCGCGGACGGAGGCGGTGTGCCAGCCAGAATTCGGTCCGCGCCTTCAGCCAGTTCGAGAAATGATTCCTCTCGCCGTGCAATCTGAGACTTTCCTCGGGGACAACATGAAGCTGTTCCTCCAGCGTCCTAAGATCCTGCGCCCTCCCCACTTCCAACCCGTCCGGAGTGCGGAAAACGAAATCGCCAAAGCTGAAATACTCGATCATGAACTGCCGGACTTCATGGAGGAGCATCGGAGAATCCTTGAGCACGAACGACGCGCCGATCTCGTGCGCTTTCTCCTCGTTCTCCTGAAGATTGGATTGAAGAAGGATTGGGATATCGGACAGTTGCGACTTCACGCTTTTGGCGAAATTCAATCCGGCACGCGGGTCCTGGATGCCGTTCCGTTGAAAATCGAAATCCGATATCACGCCAAGGATATTGTCCCGGTACTTTTGAAAATATTCCCATGCCTCCTCGTACGTCGTGCACAAAAGAATCTTCGGCCGCGCGCGCATCCGCAAATACCGATGCGCAAGATTCACTCCCTCCGAAATGAGGCGCTGCGATTGATTCAGAATCTCCGTGTAGATGAGGGGAAGGAACGAAGAATAGAACCGGATGTTGTCCTCGATGAGGATGATCGACTGGACGCCGACGGCGGCCGTGTCGTGATCGACGTTCATTCTGTCTTCGAGATGCTTGATGATGGCGATGAGGAGATGAAAATCTCCCTGCCAGATGAAAATCCGGTCGAAGACGGAGACGTCGTGATGGGCGATCAGCTCCGCGAGCTCGCGGTTATCGAAGGCGAGGAGAACGATCGGAATATTCAGTCCTGATTCACGCACGAGCTTCGCGAACTGAAGCGGGTGCATATCTTCGATGTGAAGCGTCGTGATGATGAGATCGAATCGCTTCTCCTCCTTCGCCAGAGCGACCGCCTCCGCTCCACTCGAAACTCTCGTCAGCTCGGGGGAATGACTGAGGTTCAATCCCTGATATTCGTTCCGGATGAGCTCGTACAACAGTCCATCTTCCTCAAAGAGATAGGAATCGTAGAGGCTCGAGACAAGAAGGACGTCACGTATCCAGAACCGCATGAGGTTCTGAAATCCCTGGACGCGGCTGCCGAAGCCGTGCTCCATGAATTCACGATCAGAGGATGGGTTGATGGGCAATGAGTTTCAGGTTCGGGGTTTGAGGTTTCATGGTTTCAAGTTCTAAGTTTTAAGTTTCAGGTTGTCCTTCGTCCCACTGTCTTATAGCCGGCAGAAGAAATAGCACACAGATGACACTGAAGAGCATAAGATCGACACAGATCCCCAACAGTGTAAATCTCGTTCAATCAGTGTTATCTGTGTTCCATTAACGACGTAGTATAACAAAAAAAACGGAGCGGTTCATCGCCGCTCCGATCGTTGCTCTGCAAGGGAACGCTGCTGTTACACCAGTCCCTGGTCGATCATCGCATCAGCGACCTTGAGGAAGCCGGCGATATTGGCGCCGTTGACGTAATTGCCGGGTGTGTTGAACCGGTCCGACGTCTCAACGCATGCCTTGTGGATGCTTTTCATGATGATTTGGAGTCGATTGTCGACTTCCTCACGCGTCCAGGAATAGCGCATGCTGTTCTGCGCCATCTCGAGGCCTGAGGTTGCCACGCCGCCGGCGTTCGCCGCTTTCCCCGGCGCGTAGAGAATCTTCGCATCGAGAAATATCTTCACGCCATCGAGCGTCGTCGGCATGTTCGCCCCTTCAGCAACGACGTACACGCCGTTCTTCAGGAGATTCTGCGCGTCCTTCACATTGACCTCGTTCTGCGTCGCGCTCGGGAAGGCACACTGTGCCTTGTGGTTCCAGAGCGGATTGTAATCGAGCTTGGGATCGATCGGATTGTACACGGCGCCTTTGAACGTGTCGGCATATTCCTTGATCCTGCCGCGGCGGACATTCTTCAGCTCCATGACAAAGTCGAGCTTCTTCTTGTCGATACCCGCTTCGTCATAAATGTAACCTGCCGAATCCGAAAGCGTGACCACCTTACCGCCGAGCTGGTTGATCTTCTCGATCGTATACTGTGCAACGTTGCCGCTTCCGGAGACCAGACAGATCTTTCCTTCGAGCGTTTGCTTGCGCGTTGTCAGCATTTCTGCGGCAAAATAGACCGCGCCATAGCCCGTCGCTTCCGGACGAATCAGCGAGCCGCCCCAGTTCAGTCCTTTGCCTGTGAGCACGCCGGTGAATTCATTCCGCAGGCGTTTGTATTGTCCGAACATATAACCGATCTCGCGACCGCCGACGCCGATGTCTCCTGCCGGGACGTCTGTATTCGGGCCGATGTGGCGGAAGAGCTCCGTCATGAAGCTCTGGCAGAACCGCATCACCTCCTTGTCGCTCTTCCCTTTCGGATCGAAATCTGATCCGCCTTTGCCGCCGCCCATGGGAAGCGTCGTGAGAGAGTTTTTGAACACCTGCTCGAATGCGAGAAACTTCAGGATACCGAGATTGACGGATGGATGGAAACGCAGTCCGCCTTTGTACGGACCGATGGCGCTGTTCATCTCGATTCGGAAGCCGCGATTGACCTGGATCTCGCCCTGATCGTCCTGCCACGGCACGCGGAACATGATGACGCGCTCCGGCTCGACAATGCGCTCGAGAATTTTTGAGGAACGGTACTCCGGATACCGGTCCAACACCAGCGTCAGCGATTCGACGACTTCTTCCACTGCCTGGTGAAATTCCGGCTCATTGGGATTCTTGGCCTTGACTGCCGCCAAGAGGTTTGATGCATAACCCGGCATAAACATTTGAAACCTCCAATAATTAGTGAGTGTTCTGGATGACTATTATCTGCTTTTGTCTTGCGAGTGAAGTACATTGAAATTAGTCAAATAAAAACTCCCAGTCAATTGACACAATCTTCGTGACTTAGTGCCTTGGTGGCAATTCATTTCCATAGATGGGTGAATTTGCACAATGCGCAAGACCACCGATCAGAAACCCGAAAATCCGTATCCTAAATGCCGCATGACCGGTATTTCGTCAACTTTTGTGCCAGCGGAGTACCGGCGTTTGCGTGCGGATTGGGTCTGGTTTCGGCGATCCTGGCGGAATAGCTGTCATCCTTGAGAATCCCCTCAAACTGCTCTTTCATATGTGATAAACCAGAACGATGCTTGTTCTCTTTTCCCGCGAATTCTTCCAATTCCAAGAAGCTCTTCGATCTGGCATAGTTTTAGCGACCCGAAAAGGCGAATACCATGATCCGTTCAGCGACTTCCTGACCGGGCAACGAGATCAAACGGATATCGAAAAATCTGAATCATCATTATCACAGGGACGTCAGTTATGGCAACAAAGCACGCGATCGTAAGGCAATTGGCGGGAATCACCTTTGCGGCAAAGTCCGATACGAATCATTGGGTGATGATCGACGGACCCGTGGAATTTGGCGGGAAGGATGTCGCTCCCCGTCCCAAAGAACTTTTGCTAATGGCTCTTGGCGGCTGCACAGCGAGCGACGTCGCGTCGATCCTGAAAAAGAAACGAACGCCGATGGTTGGTTTTGAAATCCATCTCAACGCCAATGTCAGCGACGAGCATCCGCAGGTGTTCACCGATATCCATCTTGAATACATTTTTTACGGCGATGATATCGCTCCGAAGGATGTTGAGCGCGCCATTGAGCTTTCCACAACGAAGTATTGTGCCGTATCGGCGATGCTCAAAGCGTCGGTCAACCTCACACACTCGTATGAGATCCGTCCGAGCGATCGGCTTCAACCGGAACAACTGCCGGCAATGACAACGTAACGAAACAGAAATTTTCCCAACATTCATGGAGGGATAATTATGACAATCAATGATGTATCGACACGAATGCAATTTCACTTATGGACGATTGTTCCATTCGGGATCGCTCTCTGGCTTCTCGCGTTCCTTCCGTACGGATGCGAGCAAAAAGCGCAGCAGCAGGCCCCGAAGGCGACCGTGACAACAGACAACCTGCAGACGGCGTACGCTAAGAGCATCCGCCATCAGCGAATGTATACGAGATTTGTCAGGCAGGCTGAAAAGGAAAAGCTGGCCAATATTGCGAACCTTTACCGGGCCATCGCACAATCGGAATCGATTCACGCATTGAACCATGCGACGCTTCTTCGCACACGGGGATCTGAACCGAAGCTGCCTGACGTCGATTCGATCGCCGTTGGAACGACATTGCAAACTTTCAAGATGGCATTGAGCAGCGAGGATATCGAAACGGAATCGATGTATCCAAATCTCATCCGAACCGCCGGCGTGGAGAAGGACACTGTGGCGCGGGATCAATTCCAGAAAAGCATGGAAGCCGATGCCCGCCAGACGGAGCTTCTCAAAGACGCATCCGACAGAGTCGGGAAGATTCCGAAGATCGACTATTACCTATGCCCTGGCTGCGGCTATATCATCACATCGTCCAGCACAGAGGAGTGTCCAGTTTGCCATGCAGCAAAAATTCGATTTGAAAAAGTTTAGTCCGGAGACGGCGACTGCTCCAGTGGCCACGTACGTTCGCACGCGCGATCTCATCAGCGAATTCCTGCGGCAGAAGAAGATTGCGATCGTCGGCGTCTCCCGCGACGAGCGTGATTTCTCACGTACAGTCTTCCGCGAGTTTAGCGAGCGAGGGTATGATGTTGTTCCCGTCAACCCCCAATCGGGCGCCATCGACGACGCGCAATTTGTCTCGAACATCAAGGATGTCTCGCCGGCCCCTGATGTTGTTGTGATCATGACTCCTCCTGCCGCGACGGCTCAGATTGTTCGTGAATGTGCCGAGGCCGGAATCAGCCGTATCTGGCTGCACCGGAGCATCGGCGCCGGCTCTGTGAGCGATGAGGCGTTGGAGTTCTGTGCAGAGCATGACATCAGGGTGGTCGCAGGTTATTGTCCGCTGATGTTTCTGTCTGAAGCCGGTTTCGTTCATCGTGTGCATGGATTCTTTTTGAAGCTCGCGCGGGCGTACCCGAGATAGGTATCTACTGGAAATGATCAGAATGCCGGAGAGTGTATATCAGTAGGTAGTGGCCTTTTTTGTCCTGAGGTTCTAAAGATGAGTGGAGGAAAGAAACTTCTGACCTCCTTCCAGTCATTTTGCCGAGAGTGGGTTGCTGATCACTGCGGGCAGGACTGTGGTTCGTGGGCTTGTGATCAACCGGTATCCCAACGTGGGGATTACTCTCAGCGCGAACGGCGGCAACATCATTGCTGACAACTACATCGGCACAGATACAAGTGGATCGAAGGCCTTCCTTGGACCAATCAATTACAATGGCATTCAAGTCTATAGCCCAAATAATCTGATTGAACACAACCTTCTCTCAGGGAATATGCACACGAACATCGGTGTGAATGGTCCTGACAATATCGTCCAGGGGAATCTCGTCGGAACCGACATCACCGGGACCAAAACCGTGAGCCAGAATCAAGTTTTTGGCGTTGTTGTGACTTCATCCAACAATCTCATTGGCGGCACGACTCCTGATGCACGTAACGTGATTTCCGGTCACATCGGAGCGGGGATGCTCATTTATGGAAGTCCGACGCGGTTGAATCGCGTTGAAGGGAACTTCATTGGTTGTGACATTACAGTGCGTGTGCCTCTCGGGAACACAAGCTGTGGCATACAGATTGATCTATCTGCCGAAGATAATGTCATCGGAATCGAGGTCCAGGCATCTGACCATGATACCATCGGCGGGCTTTCTCCGCAAGCAAGAAATATCATTGCGGCCAATTCGACCGGCATCCTCATCTCGGGCGGATCCTGGAATGTTGTACAAGGGAATTTCATTGGCCCCAACCGGCTGGGGAATGATGGCATGGGCAATACCACTGTGGGAATACGCATCGCTTCAACAAAAAATTTTATTTGGGGAATGAATAGCGGAGCCGCAAATGTTATTGCTTTCAATCATACCGGTAATCCTTATCGGTGTCTCTCCCTTAATTGTTTCAATCTCGGACATCTATGGTTACGATGCGCTCTTGCGGAAATACTTCAAGACCGATACGATGAAGTGAAAGAACCGGGTTATTATTCGGCTCGATTCGACGTCGCAAACCTTCCGAGCGGGATCTATTTTTATCGGCTACAGACAGCAAACTATTCAGACATCAAGAAAATGGCTGTTGTGAAGTAATCCCCCCAATCGGGTTTCGCCAAGCATACCCTCTCCCCCGTTCCCCCTCTCCCGTTCCGGGAGAGGGGGACTTGGTAATACCAGAGTCAGGGGAGAGGGTCGATAGACATTATCCAATCTTATCTCCTCAGAAAACGCGGACGCTCGTTGAAATACCAAGAGCTGGCATGTGTGGCAGTCTCAGTGGAAAAAACGATGCCCCCCACGGAGAGGCCGTTACACAAATGCCGCTGGGAAGGAAAACAACAGTCCGCGTACTCAGCAACCAAGCACCCCGCTACCTGAAGGAAAATCGGCACAGCCGGCCCTGGCGCTTCCTTTTTCAGAACTGCGAACATCACCCTTTCCAATCTCATCCCTGAGAATTTCCTCCCTCAGAAATGCCCAAAACCCTACAATGGCGTTCAGAATCGAGCAATTGGCTTGGAATGATTCTTGTACTTCCAGGCATGTGAACCAGACATTCATTATCCCAAACAGGTGTAGACAGCAATGAACAAGCAGCCGGATCCCTCTCCAAACACACAGTCGAAGCGGACCATGGTGACGATCGACGGCAACGAGGCCGCCGCTTACGTCGCTCACAGGCTCAATGAGGTCATCGCGATCTATCCGATCACGCCGTCGTCGCCGATGGGCGAATGGTCGGACGAATGGTCGTCGCAGGGGCGGAGGAATCTGTGGGGGACCGTTCCACATGTCATCGAAATGCAAAGCGAGGGGGGCGCCGCCGGCGCCGTGCACGGCGCTCTCCAGTCGGGCGCGCTCGCGACAACCTTCACGTCGTCGCAAGGCCTCCTCCTGATGATCCCGAATATGTTCAAGATCGCCGGCGAGCTCACGGCGACGGTCTTTCATGTGGCCGCACGGACGGTCGCCACCCACGCGCTCTCGATCTTCGGCGACCACAGCGACGTCATGACGGTGCGGTCGACAGGGTTCGCAATGCTTGCCTCCAACTCCATCCAGGAAGTCATGGATTTCGCCCTGATCGCTCAGGCGGCTACACTCGAGGCCCGCGTGCCGTTCATCCATTTTTTTGACGGATTCCGGACGTCTCATGAAGTCATGAAGATCGAGCAATTGAGCGACGAGGTTATGCGCGCCATGATCGATGACGGGCTCATCCGCGCCCATCGCGCGCGCGCGCTGTCGCCAGACCATCCCGTTCTGCGGGGATCAGCGCAGAATCCCGACGTCTTCTTCCAGGCACGTGAGACGGTGAACCCGTTCTACCTGAAGTGCCCCGAGATCGTGCAGCGGCAGATGGACAAATTTGCCCGGCTGACCGGCCGGAAGTATTCGCTCTTTGAGTATGTCGGATCGCCCAATGCGGAACGCGTCATCGTTATGATGGGATCGGGCGCGGAGACAGCGGAGGAAACCGTCAACTATTTAAACGAGCGGGGAGAGACTGTCGGACTTCTGAAAGTCCGCCTCTTCCGCCCCTTTGTCGTCGAACAATTTGTGGAAGCTCTTCCTGCCTCAGTCAAGAGCATCACGATCCTCGATCGCACCAAAGAACCGGGAAGTGCAGGAGAGCCGCTCTATCTCGATGTGGTGAATGCGATATATGAGAGATGGGGTGATTTTTGTAACAGCGTGGGGGCAAGGGAGAGGGGGAGTGAGGGAGAAGGGAAATCTGAACGGCCCTCTCCTCTGCTCCCAGTCTCCTCTACTCCTATGCCGCGGATAACCGGCGGACGCTACGGCCTCTCTTCTAAGGAATTCACTCCTCCGATGGTGAAGGCCGTTTTCGATGAAATGAAGAAAGAGCGCCCGAAGAATCATTTCACCGTCGGCATCAACGACGATGTGACCCACACGAGTCTGGCGTACGATCCGTCCTTCACGACGGAATCGGACAAAGTCATTCGCGCTATCTTTTACGGCCTCGGCGCCGATGGGACGGTCAGCGCCAACAAAAATTCGATCAAGATCATCGGCGAGGACACAGATTTTTATGCGCAGGGATACTTCGTCTATGATTCCAAGAAATCGGGCTCGACGACGACGTCGCATCTCCGGTTCGGACCGACGCCGATCCAGTCGACGTACCTCATCGACCGCGCGAACTTCATCGCCTGCCATCAATGGTTCTTCCTCGAGAAATTCGACGTCCTCCAGAGCGCCAGCTCCGGCGGAACATTCCTCCTCAACAGCATGTACGGTCCTGATGAAGTATGGGATAAACTGCCGCAGCATATTCAAAAGGGAATTATTGAGAAGAAACTGAAATTCTACGTTATCGATGCAACCGATGTGGCACGACTGACCGGCATGGGCGGCCGAATCAACACGATCATGCAGACCTGCTTCTTCGTGATATCGGGCGTTCTCCCGCGCGAAGAGGCCATCGCCGCCATCAAACATTCGATCGAAAAAACGTACGGAAAAAAGGGCGAGGAGATCGTCAAACAGAACTTCAAGGCGGTGGATGAAACTCTTGCGAAGCTGTTCGAAGTAAGGATCCCCGGCTCGGTCACGAGCTCTGTGACGATGCCGCCGCCGGTCTCCGAAAAGGCGCCGCCGTATGTTCGTGCCGTCACCGCGCAGATGATCGCCGGCATGGGCGACGCACTGCCGGTGAGCGCCATGCCGATCGACGGCACGTTTCCGACCGGGACAGCCGCGTGGGAAAAGCGGAACATCGCGCTCGAAATCCCGGTGTGGGAATCGGACATCTGTATCCAATGCAACAAATGCGTCTATGTGTGTCCTCACGCAACGATCCGCGTGAAAGTGTACGATCAGAAAGAACTGGCGAAGGCGCCGCCGACATTCAAGTCGATGGAGTACAAAGGCCTCGAATACAAAGGGATGCGCTACACGATCCAGGTTGCCGCGGAAGATTGCACCGGGTGCGGCCTTTGCGTCGACATCTGCCCGGCGAAGAGCAAATCCGAAGCAAGAGTGAAAGCGATCAACATGAAGCCCCAGCCGCCGCTCCGGGATCCTGAGCGCGTCAACTACGACTTCTTCCTGGGCCTGCCCGATCTCGACAAGCGCGACATCAAGTCCGACAGCGTGAAGGGTTCGCAATTCATTCAGCCGCTCTTCGAATATTCCGGCGCATGTGCGGGCTGCGGCGAAACGCCATATGTGAAGCTTGTGAGCCAGCTCTTCGGCGATCGGTTGATCGTCGCTAATGCCACCGGCTGCTCATCGATCTACGGAGGGAATCTCCCGACGACGCCATGGGCAACCGACAAGAACGGACGCGGGCCGGCCTGGTCGAATTCCTTATTTGAAGACAACGCGGAGTTCGGACTTGGGATGCGGCTCAGCGTCGACAAGCAGACCGAGATGGCGCGGGAGCTGGTCGAACGTCTTGCCGATGCCATCGGCGGAGATCTTGCAACAGGAATCCTCACGGCAGATCAGTCGGATGAGCCGGGCATTTACGACCAGCGAGAGCGCGTCGGCATCCTGAAAGAGAACCTCGAGCGAATCGACTCGCCCGAAGCGAAGAATTTGTTAAGCCTCGCCGATAATCTCGTCAAGCGGTCGGTCTGGATCATGGGAGGTGATGGCTGGGCATATGACATCGGTTACGGCGGGCTCGACCACGTCCTTGCATCGGGAAGGAACGTCAAGGTTCTGGTGCTCGACACGGAGGTTTATTCCAATACCGGCGGCCAGATGTCGAAATCGACGCCGCGCTCCGCCGTCGCGAAATTCGCTGCAGCGGGAAAGCCCGCCGCCAAAAAGGATCTCGCGCTCCTTGCGATGACCTATGGCAATGTGTACGTCGCGCAGGTGGCAATGGGCGGCAACGACACGCAGACGATTCGCGCCTTCATTGAAGCGGAAGCGTACGATGGTCCAGCCCTTATCATTGCGTACAGTCATTGCATCGCCCACGGCATTAACATGACTCGCGGCATGTTCAACCAGAAGGTTGCGGTGGAAACCGGCTACTGGCCTCTCTTCCGCTACAACCCGGCGCTCGCGAAAGAGGGTCAGAATCCGTTTAAGCTCGACTCAAAAGCGCCGAAGCTTCCACTCCACGACTTCACTCAACTCGAGACGCGCTTCAAGATGCTTGAGAAGAGCTATCCCGAGCGCGCGAAGGAGTTGGCAAAGCTCGCGCAGGAAGACGTCAATGTGCGATGGAAAATTTATGAGCACCTGGCCCAGTCTCCGGCCGGGGATGGGAAAGGAACCGATTCAAAGGCGCCCGCAAGTTCACCGGCAAAGCCCGTCGAAGCGGGCACCGAGCAAGCGATCCAAATGAAAAGTTGAAGCTGCTAACAATTCACAAAGGAAACGATCGTTTAGCGGTCTGCTGGAAAATTCATGTATCATATCTGAATAATTTCAAGTCAAGGATTACCTCATGGATCTTTCAACCACGTACCTCGGCATGAAGCTCAAGAACCCGATCGTTCCATCTGCGGGACCTCTTTCACACTCACTTGACAGCATGAAACGGCTCGAGGACGCCGGAGCGGCGGCGATTGTCATGTACTCGTTGTTCGAGGAGCAGATCGCCCATGAGACGGCGGAGCTTTATCATTATCTCTCGTACGGCACCGAGAGCTTTGCCGAAGCGCTCACTTACTTTCCCGAGGTGCAGCAATACAATCTGGGCCCCGACGCTTATGTTGAACTCCTCCGGCGTGCGAAAAAAACTCTTGATATTCCCGTCATCGGGAGCCTCAACGGCATCACGGTCGGCGGATGGATCGAATATGCCAAGAAAATCGAAGAGGCAGGCGCCGATGCGCTGGAACTGAACATCTATTATATCCCGACCGATCCGGAACTCACCGGTACGGATGTTGAGGATCGGTACTTTGAGGTACTCCATGCCGTGAGAAGAACAATCACTATTCCGATCGCGATGAAATTAAGCCCGTTCTTCAGCTCAATGGCGAACATGGCCATGCGCATGGATCGCGCAGGCGCCAACGGGCTTGTCTTGTTCAACAGATTCTACCAGCCCGACATCGACCTCGAGAATATCGAGGTCGCGCCGAACGTCATCCTCAGCACGCCTCAGGCCATGCGACTCCCACTCCGGTGGATCGCGATCCTCTATGGCAAAGTCCGGGCCGGCCTGGCCGCCACCAGCGGCATCCACACGGCGGAGGATGTCCTGAAGATGCTCATGGCCGGCGCCGACGTGACGATGATGTGTTCCGCTTTGCTGAAAAACGGGCCGCAGCATATCACGCAGGTGCTGGGCGATCTTGAACGATGGATGACGGAGCATGAATATGTCTCGGTCCGACAGATGAAGGGAAGCCTGAGCCAGAAGAATATCGCCGATCCTTCCGCATTCGAGCGCGCGAACTATATGAAAGCGTTGAATACCTTCGAAACAAAGTTTTGAAGTTGCATCTCCGAGCCGGTTGTTCACAAACTCTTGCCGGTGTGGATTGGGAGCTGTTTGAGAAGCACAGATTGTTTTTCACGCAAAGACGCAAAGAACGCAAAGCGTTTACGTTTCGAGAATGATTATTGAATAACTTTGCGCCTTTGCGAGAAACATTTCTGGACGGCCTCATTCACTTGCTAGATGTGTAGCAAATTTCATCACCGCCTGTTGAAATCTTCAACACTCCTGCAGAGCGTGATGATGAAGTTAGTTACAGCGCCCCTCCCGTCCCGATAACTTTCGTTGTTGAATTTCTCACCACTCCCTCCGTTCTGCCTTTCCTCAGGGAAGTACTCAAGCTCCTAAGCTGCTTTCTGACAATCGTTTCGCGGAACGGAATTTTCTTCCCGAACGTCCGGGCATTGGCACAGAAATTACATAGTGTATGTGCGGCTGAAAGAGTATCAACAACCGGAGTCGTCAGTGACAGTCATATTGGCCATACTAACCATCATCGTCTTGATCATCCTCGACCTCGTGAAACATTCGAAGGAGGAGAAGGCGCCCGCCCCCGTTCAGCCGATATTTCGGAGCGGGAGCGCATCCTCTCTCGTGATTGAGCGTTACTTTCACCCCGGTCACTGCTGGGTGTTGGTTCACGAAAACGATCCGGCGATCCTCGGCATCGACGATTTTTCACAGAGATTGATCGGCGAGCTCGACGCTATCGATCTTCCTGCCCCTGGTTCCGTGGTTCGCCAGGGCGAACCGCTCATCACGCTCCATCGCGGCTACCGGTCGCTGACGCAGGTGGCGCCGATCAGCGGAACCGTTCAGAATGTCAACGAGAAATTATTTTCAACTCCGTGGAAGGTCAACCGGTCGCCGTACGAAAAAGGATGGGTCGCCAGGCTCAAGCCCTCAAATCTCAGCATCGATCTGAGCAGCCTCATGAAGGGCGCCATTGCGGAACGGTGGCAGGACGGCGTCCGCTCACAGCTCTTCAGCTGGTTCACGCCGAATATCGGGCCGGTGCTCCAGGACGGAGGGACCTTTGTCGAGAACATCGGCGACCTGCTGACGGACGATGAATGGCTCAAAGTCAAACACGAGTTTTTCCCAAATGTTCATACCACTGCACACCTCAGAGGAGTATCGTCATGACCGTTCTCTTTGTCATCGGAACAATCATCTTCTTCCTCGGCGTCGATTGGCTGGTACGTAAACTGCGCGGGGAAGAACAGCCTCAACCCGCCCCCGCAAGGCCTGCGCATCTTTACCCCATTCGCGTGCCGGAAGGGATATTCTTTGCACGATCGCATACGTGGCTTAATCTCTTTCCATCGGGAAAGCTGCGTCTCGGGATCGACGATTTTGTCGGCAGACTGCTCGACAAACCGGCGATCTCGTTCCTCAAATCTCCCGGCGATGTCATTGAGCGGGGCGAGCCGATCCTGGCATTGACGTCAGGCGAACATGTCCTGATCGTCCGATCACCGATCGGCGGCAAGGTGCTCGAGGTGAACGGAAACCTCGCAAGCCACCCGGAGATTCTGCGGAAGGATCTCTTCAGCGAGGGATGGGGATATCTCATCAAGCCGAATCATCTCGGTCAACTTAAGGAATTTCTCCTTGGCGACGAGACGCGCGCGTGGATTCGTGAGGAATTCCGCCGCCTGAGCGACTTTTTCGCCGGCGTCATGAAAGGCGGGACTGCCGAGCCGCTCTTCCTGCAGGACGGTGGTTTGCCGGTTCCCGGCCTGATGGAAAAAATGGATACCGCGGTCTGGCAAGCGTTCGAGAACGAATTTCTTAAGGTTCAATAAAGGATCCGGCCATGCTTAAGAAAAAAGCGCTGTTGATCGACCTGACACTCTGCATCGGTTGTAACGCATGCCAGGATGCATGCAAGAAGGAAAACAATCTGCCTGAGGGCGAAGAGAAAAAGCTCTCTTCGACCGCTTATACTGCGCTCGAAGAGCACGATGGCGTCTTTGTCCGCAGGATGTGCCAGCACTGTAACGAGCCGACCTGCGTATCGGTCTGCCCAGTCGGCGCGTTCACAAAGACTGCTGAAGGCCCGGTGCTCTATGACGAATCGAAGTGCATCGGATGCCGGTATTGTATTCAGGCGTGCCCGTTCCAGGTCCCGCGCTATGAATGGAGCAGCAACTATCCGCGCGTCCAGAAATGCCGTCTCTGTGCCGACCGATTGGAGAAAGGACTTCCCACGGCTTGTGCCGAGGCGTGTCCAACCGGCGCGACGAAATTCGGCGACCGCGACGACCTCGTGAAGGAAGCGTACGCGAGGATCGCCGCCGAGCCGGGAAAGTATATCGACCGCATTTACGGACTGCAGGAAGTCGGCGGGACGTCGATTCTTTATCTGACGAGCGTGCCGTTCGAGAAGCTCGGCTTTAACACCCAGCTTGAGAGCACCGCCATGCCGATGCTCACCTGGAACGCCCTCTCGAAGATTCCGTCGGTCGTCAGTATCAGCGGCGTATTTCTCTACGGCATCTGGTGGATCACGAATCGGCGAATGGAAGTACAGAAGGAAAAGCGGATGAGTCGAACACCGAACGATAGACAAACTGATTAACAATGACCCTTTCCCCCGCGTCGCCTGTGGGGCCGCACCCCTCTCCCTATTTGGGAGAGGGGACGGGGGAGAGGGTAACTGAGCAATTAACTATTGAGAGAACATTATGAAACGCACACTTAAATCCTTAACCTTCTGGAAATTCTTCGCGGCCGCGGTCCTCACCGCCGGCGCGTACATCACCTATTTCCGGTTCACGAGAGGACTCGGCGCCGCGACGAACCTGAGCGATCAGTTCCCGTGGGGATTGTGGATCGGCTTCGATATTCTCTGCGGCGTTGGATTGGCGGCAGGTGGGTTCACGCTCGCCGCGATCGTTCATATTTTCAACATCAAACGGTTCGAGCCGATCCTCAGGCCGACGATCCTCACGGCGTTCCTCGGCTATCTCCTCGTCATCATCGGCCTGATGTACGATCTCGGAAGGCCGCTGCAGATCTGGCACGCGATCATCATGTGGAACCCACATTCGGTGATGTTCGAAGTCGCCTGGTGCGTCATGCTCTACACGACGGTCCTGGCGCTCGAGTTCTCACCCGTGATTCTTGAGAAATTCGGATTCACAAGGGCGCTGGCGGTGATGAAGAAGATTTCAATCCCGCTCATTATACTTGGCGTGATTCTTTCAACCCTGCATCAATCGTCGCTTGGTTCTCTATATCTTATCGTGCCTGAAAAGCTCTACCCGCTCTGGTACTCACCGTATCTGCCGGTGTTCTTTTTCTTCTCGGCCGTTTCGGTCGGGTGCGCGATGATCATCTTCGAATCGTTCCTGAGCTCACGCGCCTTCAAGCAGGGCCTCGAAACGAACCTTCTGACGGAGATCGCCCGATTCGGGGTCGTCATGCTTGCCGTCTATCTCACGATGAAAATCGTGGACCTCTCGAATCGGTCGGCGTTCCCGCTCCTGTTCTTGCCCCGCATGGAGACCTACATGTATTGGCTTGAGATCGGCGTCGGTATTCTGGCGCCTCTGGTCCTCTTCAGCATCGCCAAAGTGAGGGAAAGCACGAACGGTTTGTTCATCGGCGCGGTGATGATCATACTCGGCTTTGTACTGAATCGTATGAACATCACCATCACCGGCATGGAATCGTGGGCGGGCGTTTCCTATTTCCCGTCGTGGATGGAACTAACGGTCACCGTCGCGATCGTGACCGCCGGATTCATCATCTTCTCGCTTGCCGCGAGATATCTGCCGCTGTTCAGTGATGCTCATCGGGAAGTGCGCCGCGTCCATGATATTGAGGAAGATTTGAGATTTGTCTCCCAACAGGAGGAACCATACAATGAACTTTTCGCCGGAAGATAAGATCAGACACTCCGTCGTCCCGCCGAATCTTCGGTGCGTGTGGATGTCGGCAGGAATCCTGTCGTACCAGTTGTGCGACAGGCAGTTCGATTGCGACGATTGCCCGCTCGATGCGGCGATGCGGATGCACTTTCCCCGCATCGATCCGCTCGACAAATCGAAGCCTCGCGAGCATGACGGCCAACGGCCCGACATGCTGTACAGCAGGAACCATTGCTGGTTCAGGCCGATGGTCGACGGAGCCGGCCGTATCGGGATCGAGCCCGGCTTTGCATCGGCGCTTCGTTCGCCGAAAGCGGTCGTGCTTCCGACCGTCGGGCAGAAGCTGAAAAGACACGATTGGTGCGCATGGATCGTCCTTGAAGGAGACACAATTCCTCTCAGATCTCCATTGACCGGCAAGGTGTGCGCGGTGAATTCTACCCTCAACGACACACCGAGCAGGATATTTGACTCGCCGCTGGAGGATGGATGGTTGTTCGACATTGAAGCGAAAACCGACGAGCCGATCCGCTCACACCTTATGAGGAAAGGCGAAGCATTGAAGCTGTTCGATGCTGACGTAAAACATTTCCAGGGACTTATCGCAGATGCGTTGCGTGCGGGGAAGGAATCGGTCGGCATGACCGCACACGACGGAGGTGAATTCCTCTCCGATGCCGCCGCGATGCTTGGCGGAAAACGCTACGCGGAAATTGTTCGGCGGGCATTCGGCGGCGTTGGCTAGTTCGGCCAATACGTGGCCCAAGCTGTATCGTTGTAAAATCTTGTGGCAGGTTATCGAAATATTCATGGATTCCCTCGGTGACGGGAGGTAGACCCACATACGAAAAACTGGACGGCGGTGATTTCGGCACCGCCGTCCAGTGCTAACAGCAAACAAAAGGCTCTTTGAAAGAGCTCAGTCCGGCCGCTCTGTGGTATGCCACTTGTAGCTCCAAACAAAACTTTCGAAAAACGTTGACTTTTGTCGGTCGGGTTGCTATATTCATCTTAGATTAGGCATCGGGCTCATCAATTTCGATGTCTTGCGATTTCTTCTCTTCGCATCGTTCTCTTCGCATCGTTCATTGATACCCTTGTTGTCAGTTTATCTTTTGTTCCAAGGATCAATGGGACGTGTGCCATTGATTACATTACGAAATGGAGGGATGGGATGAAGAAAAGTATTCTTATTGCGGTGATGGTGGTAACCGCGAATTTTTCCTGCCGTAACAACGGCACGGAGGCGCCAAGTTCTGACTTCCAAATCATTGCTGAGGATGTTGGCGTGACTGAGGTTTGGTTACGAGTGAAATTCACTCAAAGTAGTGAGCCTCTTACGCTAATAATCACCCGCGATGGGCATGAATTTCATACGTCTCAATACTCTCTGCTCGATACCATCATCTTAAGCGATTTTCTGCTCCCCAAACACACGTACGAGTACACGGCAACGCTCACTGGAAGGAAGAATTTATTGACATCGTTTACCAGACTCACCGTTACCACCATGGACACAACGAGCCACGATTTCAAGTGGGAGATCGATACGCTGGGAGAGGGCGCTGGGAGCGTGCTTAACGATGTGGTAATTGTAAATGATACCTGTGTGTGGGCCGTTGGAGAGATTTCTGTAAAGGATTCGATGGGAAATTTTGTTACCCCCCCTTATAACTATGCCATGTGGAACGGATCTCACTGGATATTACGAACAAGTTTTGAGCAAGGATATCTTTACGGTGCTCTTTCAACCGTGTGGGCGTTTTCGCCTAACGACGTATGGGTAGGTTCAACTATTCCCGAACATTGGGATGGAACAAGGTGGACGTTCTATGGAACGGCAAGAGGCTTTCCCACAAGTTTTTACATAACGAAAATCTGGGGCACATCATCAAGTGATCTCTATGTTGTCGGTACAAGCGGTTCAATTGTTCATTTCGACGGTACACGCTGGAGTGAGATGGAGAGTGGTACGGATGTGAACTTAACAGATATTTGGGGCACACCCGATGGGAAGGAGCTCTGGGCATGCGGATTCCGAGAACAGGATGGTGCCAGCACTATCATCAGGCGTCGAGCCGATAACCCTTCCACTTGGCAGAGGCTCTGGGACAGCCGCATCAGTATGCCGCCGTATCTCTACCAAGGCTTTATGAGCACACTGTGGAGCGCAGGGCGGTCGGAGTTTCTCATCACTTCCGGCATTCTCTTCCGTCACAGTTTCCTCAATCCATCGATCTTGAGAGTGGAGAGGGTAGTGACAGCTAACGGCTGGCATTTGTTCAACTTCAAGAATTTCCCATATCGATTACGTGGCACAGCATCAAACAACGTCATTGCCGTTGGCGACGACGCGAGGATATGGCACTTCAACGGCCAGAACTGGTATAGCTACGAGGAACTCTTGAACAGCAATGACCGGCTGTATGGTCTGTTCGTCAGCGAGAGAATGATGGTAGGCGTCGGCACTCGCTACGGCGCAGGACCTTTCCGCTCTGCACTCGTTATTACCGGGAAAAGAAGATAAGATTTTTCAGAGTTGAGTTCAATTCAGGAATGTTTCAGAACCCCATGAAAGGAGAAAAAATCATGAGATATTCCATTCCTCGATTCATCTTATTATTTGGCTTTATCATTGTGTGGCCAATCCAAGCAAGGTCTCAAGGTTGGTGCGGTGTTATTCCTGAAGAAGGTATGACGTTCCAGAAAGCCGCGCCGTACGCAACTATGCAAGAACTCGCAGGCTATCGGCCTGCAGGTACTCGTCACATCAACCTGACGATCCACATCGTGAGATATGCTAACGGCAGTGGTGGAATAGCACAGAATACGATTAACACTGCCGTTGCGCAGTTGAATACGACTTACACACCGGCGTTGATCCAGTTTTCGGTGACCAGCACCGACTATATCGACGACGACACGTACGCATACGTCGATAATCTCCAGGAAGCTGAAGAACTGATGGCGATGAATGTTCAACCAGCGACGATCAACGTGTATTTTGTACCCGGCGCAGCCGGGATTTGCGGAAGAGCCTATCAACCTGGCATTAGGCTCATTGTCGTAAACGGTTGTGCCGCCGACGGGAAAGCCTTTCCACACGAAGTGGGCCACAATCTCTTCTTGTTACACACCCACGACACAAACTACGGTACGGAACGCATCACCAGGACTGACATCACTGGCTGTACGGCAAATTGCGCTTCCGCAGGGGATCTGCTCTGCGACACCCCCGCTGATCCCAATCTGTATGGAAATGTGAACACGAGCTGCCAATGGACGGGGAGCGCCACCGATCCGTGCGGATACACGAATTACGCCCCTGACACGCACAACTACATGTCGTATACCCTGTCTTCGTGCGCCAATCAGTTCACGGAACAACAGATCGACCGGATGCACATGATGCTGAGCACCTACCCAACGATCAAACCCTTGATTGAAGTCTCCATTGCGATGGCGAACAAAGACGCTAACACTACTATCTCTGGAAGCACATTGCAGGTCAATACAACGACCGTCAACTCCGGCAGCAGCATCAATTTGTTGGATGGAAATCAGTATCCCGGAAAAACCAATCACGAGCGGTTCACGAATTTCTCAGGCTCGCAAGGCACAGGCAATTATAAGCACAATGAGTGGAACGGGGATAAGGTACAGTTCCGGTTGCTTGAGAACTTTATCGTCAATCGGACGACTGACCTTGGCAAGAAACGCGATGCGAATTTCGTTATTCTCACTCCTGCAACGATCAAAAACGAATTGATTGATGCGCCATCGCTGGCAGTGGGTACAATCGACTTTCAAGATCCATGGTATCTTGGATCTGATGGTACGCAGCCAAATCAATTCCAAGTTAACCTAACGTCACCATTCTCGCCTACCGGCGCGTACAATCACACCACAGGTGGCGTGTTCCTGAATCAAGGCGGGCCCGATCCAACTCATCCCGTTCCACCTTACTACTCCGTCCGCACGGCAGCGACGTGCGATATCAATTATGTATGTACTTAGATCCGGCGTGAAAAGCACGGAATATTCAAGCGAAGAACGACGTACTTGGGTTGCGAAGTGCCTCTTCGTCAGGATAACGGCATGAGTCGGTTAATTTTCCTGTCTGCGTAATGGAACACTTCTTGGTACATTGTATTTCTCGGGAAGCGCAGCGTGGGTATATTCGCAGTCCGGGTAAACTCCCCGGGGATAAGCAACAATCGATGACGGATTGTCTGCAAAGTACACGATTGCCAATCATCGGGAAGGCATAGTCGCTTGAACCATGTCATCAGATTGTACGCCAAGAGGGATAGCTCGGCATAAAGGGCATTGGCTTGGAAAGAATTCGTGGGCGCTACGCCAAAGGGATAGTCCTCTTTGAGCGTGCGGATGATGCGCTCCATGGCAGAGCGATCCTGATAAAATTGAAACACATTGTAGGGCTGCAAATCAAGATCGGTCACAATGACTGAATAGGCATAGCGCTCAAAGGTGAAGAGCGTTGTTTGCGCTTGCTCTTCCTCTTTGGGGAGTTTGCGCCGTAAGACGACGAATCGCTCTTTTTGTTCCCAACCATGCGGTTGATAGCGGATTTCTGCAACAGCAAAGATGGGAGTAATTTTCTGATAACGCAAGCCCGGCACCTTAGTTCTGATTGGTCTGGTCATATGCGCGACGATGGCGAACGAACAACCGTTATCTCTCAAAAACGAGATGAAATCGCCACTATAGAACCCGGCATCGGCGCGGACTCTGACATCATGGGCGAGAGAAGGAAACAAGGGAAGAATGGTCTCGATGATTTTGTCAATGCCTTCTGCTGTATGTACATTGCCCGGACGAAGGATTCCGCTGAGACAATCACCGCGGTGGGCTTCGGTCACCACCAAGGGATGATAGGAGCGTTTGCCGCGATGAGCGAGATTGAAACCCTTGAGGGCACCTTCTTGATGTCCGTAGAGGGTCTTGACGGTGGAATCGCAATCTAACCAAAGACTGCCCGGCAGACGAGGCAGGTCGAAGAAGTGTCGCCGAAGATTGTTATGGACCGTTCGCAACGGTTCGATGATTGAAGGAGCCGCACGCAACAGAAACCGGCGTAACGTTGTGGGATCAGGAAAACTCGGCAATCCGGTGATCGATTGAAACACGCCGTTGGTTTGCAACAAGGCTGATACTTCAATCTTCTCCAAACCGAGGATCATCGGATAGACAAGTGCCAGGAAGAGTTCTGAGAGACTATAACGGTTGTTGCGTTGGGGGAAATGC
>Ga0080064_1000844_pt1 | contig 72671 bp, 64 predicted proteins | sample Subgrocontami54m_FD_69260 | JGI IMG/M metagenome (GOLD analysis project Ga0080064, IMG submission 69260) | Subsurface groundwater microbial communities from S. Glens Falls, New York, USA - GMW46 contaminated, 5.4 m (SPADES assembly) (version 2) ...
CGGGGCCCTCCGGCGGGGGCGTCGGGGTGAGGTACATGCCCGGGTAGCCGGCCTTCGTCTCGAGGTCGAGGGCCAGCGCGGCGGGCACAATGTGCTGATTCACCTCGAACCCCGCCGTTCGCCAGTCGTTCGCGAGAGCCGCGAGCTCGGGAACAGCCGAGCCCGCGACAGTGCGAGCCTCGACGACGAAGCGCCCTTCTGTCTGGCTGACGTACACGCCATCGGGCGCCTTCTCGTATCCCACCTCGCGCATGAGCTGCTCCGAGAGGCGCAGATCGAGCGGGTGCTTCACCGCGCCCCGCTGGACTTCCGCGCCCCACTGCCCGTTGGGCGGCAGGTAGAAATCCGCCTCGAGCGCAATGCCCGCGTTGATCGCGTCGTTGATCCCCGGTTTGTCGATAGCATGGGCCAGAGCTCGCCGAACGCGCACGTCGGTGAGCGTCCTGGGTGAGGAGCGCCCGGGCAGGAATTGAACGCTCAGCCCGTGCCAGACGAAGACCTGATAGAACACAGTCCCCGCTTGTCGCGGCTCCCAATCCTGCTTGAGCGTCACCGATTGCGTGAGGTTCAGCGTGGTGGCGGACGCCAAGTGCAGCTCGCCGCCGAGCATGCTCGCCAGCGCGGTGTTGTTGTCCGGGATGAACGTGATCTTCATGCGGTCGATCTTCGGCCGGCCCGTTGTGTGCCCGTCGAAAGCCGCTGCTTCGATGAACGTGCCCGGCTCCCAGTTGACGACCTTGAACGGGCCGGTGCTGACGAAGTCGCGCGACCAGTAGGGAAGCGTCAGGAACGCGTCCACTGATTCGCTGGCGAAGGGCGCCTGCAGGACCTGCCGGGGCAGTGGCGGGAAGTTACGGTCGCGCCCGGTCATGTGCGCGGCGTCGGGATAGAGCCGCTTCCAATGAATGACCATCGTCCGTGGGTCGATCGCCTCCACCTGTTCGATCGCGTCGAATGGCGGCTGGCGAGATAGGCCCACGTCTGGAGTCGAATACACCTGGAACGCAAAAACGAAGTCCTCGGTAGTGAGCGGTGCGCCGTCGTGCCACGTCAGATTCGGACGGAATCGGTAGGTCGTCTGCATCCGACCGTCTGGCTGAACGCGCCACGTATCGGTATTGAGCGCTGGCAGCGCCTCGACCAGGTAGGGGCGGTGCACGGCCTGGTCGTCGAGAATCGCGATGTCCGCGTTGAAGATGCGCGTGTGGTCGACGTTCGAGAATGTCTCACGAGGAGGCCGGAGCGAGAGGGACGCTGGCTCGAGCCGAATGCCCGCCACCATCGTTCGCGGCGGCTCGGCTGGGGCAGCCGCTTGAGGCGCTTGTCCTGTCGGTGGTCGGGCCGACATAGGTGCGCTCGGCGCACAAGACATTAGCACCAGTCCAACGGCCAGCCCCACGATCCACACTCGTCCCGTCATCCGTACGTACCTCCTCTGAATGGACGTGCCCATCATAATGCGGTCCGATCAGTTGCGCGTCTCCCAAGTAACGTGATACGTTGGCCAAGCGGGCGAGGAGGCGCATATGCACGTTGGGACATCCGCGGTCAGCGTCCTTCTGGGCCTCACAGTCTTGGTCGGCGCATGTTCGTCGACCGGCCCGTCCGCCCCACGGACGGGCTCCGAGCAGCCGCAGGCCGCGCCAAGTGCGCGGAAGAGCCTCGCCATCGCCCTTGGCGGTGAGCCTGAATACATCCTCATGGCGAACCTGGGTGGCGGCGGTGGCACCGGGACCATCTCCCAGAACTTCCGCCTGGCCGTCCACCAGCAGCTCGTCACCTACGACGATCGCGGCTCCATCCTGCCCATGCTCGCGAGCGAAGTCCCATCCCAAGGGGATGGAAGCTGGGTCGTGCGGCCGGATGGCACGATGCAAACGACCTACCGACTCCGACGCGATGTCGTTTGGCACGACGGAGCGCCGCTTACGGCGCGGGACTTCGTCTTCGCCTGGACCGTCTCGCGAGACTCGGATCTACCGCTCCTCCCGACGCTGGCCCGACGAATCAGCCGCATCGACACGCCCGATGACTACACGTTGGTGATGGAATGGACGGACACCAGCCCCACGGGGAACGCGATCGTCGGCGACGAATTGGGCCCACTCCCGACGCACATCCTTGCCGACGCCTACGCGGCGGACAAGCAGCGCTTCCAGCAGCTTCCCTACTGGAAGCGCGACTTCGTCGGAGTCGGGCCGTTTCGGATGGACAACTGGGAGCCGGGCAGCCACCTGGTGCTCGTGGCCCACGACAGGTTCTACGCCGGCCGTCCCAAGCTGGATCAAATCGTGTTGCGCTTCATTACGAGCGAGCAGACGGTCGTCGCCGATCTCCTCGCGAACCATGTGGATGGAGCTCTGGACAACAAGGCCATCTCGTTCACGCAGGCGATGTTCGTAAAGCGCGAGTGGGAACGGGCCGGGCGGGTTGCGCTTGCCGTAGTCCAGACGACGCATTGGCGCTTCGTCGGCGTCCAGTTCCGCAACCCAACGCCGCGCGACGTGCTGGACGTTCGCGTGCGGCGTGCGCTGCTCCACGCCATCGACCGTGAGGCACTGGTCAATACGGTCCTGGAGGGACAGGCGCCAGTATCGGATGCGTTCATCCCGCCCGACGATCCCCGCTATGGCTGGGTGCGTGACGTGATCGCGCGTTACCCGTACGACGTTCGCCAATCCCAGCAGCTCTTCGGAGACATGGGCTGGCGAAGCGGGTCCGATGGCTTGTACGTGGGAGCGGACGGCGAGCGAGTCACGATTCCGATCTGGACGACCGCTGGTGGCCAAAGCGAGCAGGAGCTGGCGATCATCGCCGACGCCTGGCGCAACGCCGGCGTCAACGTCGACCAATCGGTCATCCCCGAGCCGCTCATGCGAGACAGCCGGGCGCGCGCCAACTTCCTCGCGTTCGACGTCACGTCGATTCCCCTCTCTGACGAGAACACGTTCCGTCGGCTCCACAGCGGGGCGTGCCCATCGGAGCAGACGCGGTGGCAGGGGAACAATCGCGGCTGCTACCAAGACACGGCCATGGACCAGTCTGTCGACGCACTCCTGCACTCCATCGACGCGGGCCAACAGCAGGCGCTCCTACGCCAAATCGTGAAGACGCAGACCGAGGCGGTCGGCGTGCTGCCGCTCTACTTCAACATCAACGTCGCCATCTTTCGGCAGGGCGTGACCGGGATCAAAGGCGATACGAGCCCACGCACGAGCGTGTCCTGGAACGCAGCCGAGTGGGACGTCACGTAAGAGGAGGAATGATGCCCAGACCAGGCCAGTTGAGTCACGTGATGCTCGAAGTCGCCGATCTGGACCGTGCAGAGCAATTCTTCAAAGACGCGCTTGGGCTCGAGCATGCCGGCCGAGACTTGTGGAACGAAGGTCGACCTAACACGGCCTTCATTACCGAGGCTGGGCAGTACCTGGTTCTGGTCGAGGTTCCCGAGGTGAAACCAGATGGACCCGGCGTCCACACAGACTTCCTCCTCACGGTGGAGGACTACCATCGTGTTCTGGACCGGCTCAAAGAGTCTGGCTGTCTCGAAGGCGACTTCCGTGGTGATCTCGGCCAGCGCTCGGTAGGTGAGATCAGCCAGTACTTCCTCGACCCGGATGGTCACCGCCTACAGGTGACTGCCTACTCGCCGGAGTCGTTCCAGGTGCCGGTCGCTGGCCAGGGCAAGGTCGTGGCCGGTCGAATCGAAGACTTCCCTGTAGGCTCGGTCACCTACGTCAAGGAGGGCAAGTTCTTCGTCGTTCGTCTATCGGACGGGATCCTGGCCCTGAACCAGACGTGTACGCACATGCAGTGCAACGTCGCCTACCAACCCGAGCACTACCGGTTCTACTGTGCCTGCCACTACAACAAGTTCACGCGCAAGGGCGAGCACATCGGGCATATCCCCAGTGTGCCGCCACTCATGGCGTACCCGCTGGAGCTCGTCGACGGACAGGTCGTGGTCGACACCGATAGGAACGTGGCGCGCTCGCCTCAGGCGGCCAGGCGCATGGTTCCCATCCCAGCGCCCGCGTAGGCCAATACGCGTTTGCCAACAGAAGAAGAGGAGAGAAACGTGGAACAGTTTCGCGAGATCGACCACAGCGTCCTCGCCGTGAACGATCTGATTCTGGCCGAGCGGTTCTACTTCGAGGTGCTCGGGGAGATCATCGGCGAGGCGCGGATAGAGGATCGCAGCGGGCTCACGACGGATGAAATCCTGCGCGGCAAGCGTCTCCGGGAGCTGCGCGGCGGCGCAGGATCCGGGTTCGTCATGGCCCCCCACAGCAGCGTGCGAGTAGGCGAGACGATCATCCCGCTCTTCCTCTACCAGGAGCACGTGCAAGAGCCGCCGCCCGAACAGATGCGCGGCACGCCCCGCCTTGCGCTGACCGTGACTCCCGAGCAGATGGAGCGGGCGATCGACGTGCTGAACCGACACGACATTGCCTTCGAGGGGCCGGTGGAGCAGCAACCATCGTGTCCGGTCGCCCGCTCGATCTATCTCAAGGACCCGTCGAGCAACTTCATCGAGCTGGCCTGCCCGCGAGATGCCTGAATACCCAATCTGTCATTCTGAGCCCGCAGGCGAAGAATCCGTACCGACCGCAGCCGAAATGAAGGGCCCGAATTGGCAGCCGCTTCACTCGGGATAACCATCCGCTCCTAACGGCCGCCGCGCGGCTCGTACGGCCCAATCCTTGCCAAAGCCACGTCCAAGAATGATTGGTCTACGACGCAGTTCAGCGGTATCGGGTGGGGAAGCAACCCCTCTTGCTGGAACCAGGCCAGCTCCTCGCCGATCTGTTCCTCGTCGAGCCGTCCGTTCGGGTTGATGTAGTCCGGCGCCATCTCCGATCGCACCGTCTCGATCGAATAGCCAGACTGCTCGGCGAGGGTCTCGACGACGGCTTCGCGGTCGACTCCTTCCTCGAAGGCGGCGTAGTAGTCCCGCGCTCCCCTGAGGTAGCCCGTCAGGTATGCGACGGCCTCCTCCCCACGCTGAGTCCAGAATCGATTGCCAAACATGACCGTGCGCTGCTGGCGACCCGGCCGAATCTCGTTCTCGTGTTTCCACACGACGAACGTCCCCTCCGCTTTGGCGTCGGCAATGCTCTGCAGACGGCCAACGGTGGCGAGATCGATTCGCCCGTCGATCAGCGCCTCGTGGCGCGCGTTTCCGAAATCCGCGATGACGATCTCTACGTCGTCGAAGGTCAGACCGCCACGCTTGAGGGCCGAGGCGAAGGTCAGCCAGTCGTGGTCTCCCCGGATTGAACTGAGTCCAATCCGCTTGCCGCGCAGGTCCACGTAATCCCGCAGCTCGCCGCTCTCGACGAGGGCCGGGCGGGCCACCACGGCTCCGCTGCCCCGCCCCGGTCGCGCCGATCCATGGTCCGCGGCCATGATGATCGGCTGCTCCGGGTCCCATGCGCGGAAGAAGTCGAGGCTTGGCCCTTGAGGACTGACGTCGAGCTCGCCCGCGGCAAGGAGCGGGATGCTCTCACGTCGGCCCCCAGACTCGATAACCGTTACGTCGAGTGCTTCATGCGCGAAATAGCCGCGGCCCAAAGCAACGAGCGTAGGCCCCGCGTAGAGCTTCCCTGTCCCCGCGGGGATACCGAGCACGATCGCCGTCATACCAACCTCCGCTCGCTGATAGACCCCATCACTCTATCCCGCTCCCCCCACATCCGCCGGGAGGGTGGACTCTGTATCAGTCCGGAGCGACCCAGAGCACGCGATCGGCCGGCAGCTCCAGCGGGAGGCGCTCCCAGCTCTCCCCCCGATCCTTGCTGAGGAGTATCTGCCCCGGCGCGTCGGTCAGAGCAGGGGAGTCCGGCGTACTGGTGTCGATGGTTTGCCCCCGGTTCGTGGGGCCGATTCCCGCGAAGACGGAGTTCGCATCGGACGGGTGACGGGCCAGGGCCCAAACCATCGCGTCCATGTCGTCGGGCAGCCCCACGACGGATCGTTGCCAGGATGCGCCCGCGTCCGAGCTGCGGAAGATCGCCGAGCGCGCGCCGCGCGATTCGCGCCGCCAGAAGCCCGGCGACCCATCGGCGGTCGCGATCAGCATCGTCGGCGTCTCGCCCGGCCGCGCCGGATCGAGGAACACGAAGTCGTGCGAGTAGTCGCGGGTGAGCCCGTTCTCGGCCCGCACCCAGCCGTCGCCGGGATCCTCGCTCGTGAAGAAGCCCCGCGCGGAGGACGCATAGAAGCGGTTCTTGCTGTGGGGGAGGCTCTTGAACATGTGGAGGTCGAGATAATCGATTCCTTCGCTCACGTCCTCCCACGTCTGGCCACGGTCGAAGCTGCGAAGGACGCCGCCGTGCTCCAGGCAAAGCCCGAGGATGTTCGGATCATCCTGGTGGACGAAGACGAAGCGGATGTGTCCCGTTGCCGGCGGGTACGGTGTCCACCACTTCTTCTTCACCTCTTCGGGCTGGTTGAGGAGTCCGGCCAGCTCTTCCCAGTGGTCCCCCCTGTCCTCGCTCCGATAGAGGTGCACGGGCTCGGTGCCGACGTAGATAACCGAGTCGTCGGTGGGATCGACGGTGATGGCGCGCACCTCACCTTCGATGATGCGTCGCCAATGAGCCCCTGCGTCGTCGGTGCGGTACACGCCGTCCCAGGCGACCGCTGCGTAGACTCGCTCGGGGCGACCGGGGCAGCCCGCGATCGTGTCGAACACACCGTCGGGGAACTCGTGGCTAATCTGCTCCCAGCTTCCGTTGCGCATCCGCCACGTCAAGAGCCCGTGCTGTGTCCCCGCGTAAAGGCGAATCCCCTCGGCCACCTGTCCCCTCCTATTCTCGGTGTGTCGCGAGCCTATCATACCCCGCTATTTCCAGTTCCACTCTTCCACCTTCAGCATCGATGCTGCGCGTTTGCCCGTGCGCGGACCGACGAAACCACCAGTGTGGGCCATGACCTCGTAGGCGTAATAGAGTGGGTAGTACGCTGCCTGGTCCGCGATGAGCTGCATCGCCTGCATCACGGCCCGATTGCGGTCTCGGCGCTCGAGAGACGTGGAGTACACCTCATATAGACGATCCATTTGCGGATCGTAGTAGGCGCCCTTGTTGCGCCCTGCCCACCGGGTCGCCTCACTGGCGATCGTACCCGCCGTCCAGGGCAGGAAGGGGTTTGGGTTGATCCCGAACTGCGTGATGATCGTCGTGGGGAAGACGGATGCCACCCGCTGGTCCGTTTGCTCGGCCGGCGACAGCGTCTGGAGCCCAACGTCGATACCGGCGCGCTTCCATCCGTCGGCTAGGATCAGCGCCTCTCGCAGGTAATCGCCCAGCGGGATCAGCCCGATGCTCAGGCGGTTGCCACCTAGCCCGTAGAAGCCTTCGCCATCTTTGGTGTAGCCCAGATCGGCGAGCAGCTCGTCGGTCCGCCGCAGGTCCAACGGATACTTTGTGAGGATGGAGGCCAGTTCCGGGTAGTATTCCTCCTCTTTCGCGACCAGCGTGTCAGCCGTCGCGGGCTCGCCCCCGAGGACGGCGTCGACGATCGCCTGCTTGTCGATGGCGTGAGCCAGCGCTCGCCGCATGCGAACGTCCTGCATCGTCAGCGGCCGCATGTACTCCGGCCTGAACTGGAGCTGGACGTACACCGTGCGCGCGGTGGCCAGGAGGACCGAGCCCGATTGGCCTCGCGACGGCCACTCCTGCCGGAGCACTTGTCCCTGCTCGAAGGTCACGGCGAGGTCGGTCGCGAGGTGGATGCTCCCCGCGAGCAGGGTGGCGACCGCCGTGTTGGCGTCCGCCACGAAGAGGATCTGAATGCGCCCGATCTTGGGCTTGCCGTGGACGTAGCCAGCGAACGCCTCGCCCGACATCGATGCGCCGGACTCCCAGCCGGTGAGGCGGTACGGCCCTACGCCGACGAAGTCCGTCGTCCAGAACGGCAGCGTCGCGAAGGCCTCGCGCGGGTCCATCTGCTCCAGCGTCTGCCCGATGATGTGGCGCGGCAGCGGTTGCCAGTCGGACTCGCCAGCGATCGGGCTGGGGCTTTTGTATCGAACCAGGATGGTCCGCGCGTCGGGCGCGAGGATCTCGTCCACCTCGGGGAGCCGATCCGAGCGGGTGCCCTTGGAGAACTGAACGCCGAGCACGAAGTCGTCCGCGGTCACGGTGGTACCGTCGTGCCACGTGAGGTTGGGCTTCAGCCGCCACGTGGTCTCCATCCGTCCGTCGGGAAATACCTTCCAACTGTCGGTTCCCAACGTCGGCAGCGACTCCGCGAGCTGGAGGTGGGGAACGTCCTTCTCGTCGTGCTGCGTGAGCCCGCCGTGGAAGAGCTGCCACGGTGCATCGGGCGCGATGCCCACGTGGACGGGGTTCAGGTCCACACCAGTGAGCGACTTCGGCTCGGTCCGAACGGCGATGATCAACGTCCGATTGGCGTTCGCATCGACGTTCGCCGCTGTAGAGCCCGTGCCTTCGGTCCGGCCGCCCTGCGGCGCCGCCCCATCGCAAGCGCTGAACAAGTAAGCAACCAAGACCAGTAGCGCCACGCCAGGAGTCCGCAGGCGACCCCCTGTCATTCTGAGCCCGCCGGCGAAGAATCCGTGCCTCGTCCGCCCATGACTAGCCGCCCCTTTGCCACTATCGGACACCCTCAGCCCCGCCCACGGACAGCTCCAAATCACGCTCCAACGTCCCGCGAATCGCTTTCTTGTACATGATCAAATCGCCCAAAGCGCTCTGCCACGCGTAGCCACGCGTATTGGAACGTCGTTGGCACGTTGCCCTCGACCAAGAAGTGACCGGTCCAAGCAAAGAGGTACGACGAGCCCACCGCGAAAACCGCCAGTCCTGGACTTCTCCGCCACGCCGCGAGGGCAAGCAGCGCAAAGAGATTCGTCGTTCCAATAAAGTGCAGGCGGCGAGTCAGCGGCTTGCTGTGGGCCCGCAAGTACAATGGCCAGAATTCTTGCATGCTGGGGCCGAGGTGTCCCGCCATGGGTTGGCCGCTCCTTTCAGCGTCGTCGCTCCAAATTGGAGTCGCTGTCCTCTCCCTGGTCCTTGTTGCAGCCGCCGCGCTGCTGTACCTCTACGTCTTCGCGATCCCAGAGGTAGGCGACGAGCGCCTCACGTCGATCGCCGAGCGCGTCGCCGAACCGCTTCGGGCCTCGCGCCTCGATCATGCCGTTGGGTCCATCGCCTACGGTGTGGCGTACGTGTTATCGATCCTTCGCGCTCCGCTCGGAACGGTCCCATATCTCTGCAAATTGGGCCTGTTCTTCGGATTCGGCGTTGACTATACGACAGCCGCGAGCAGCCGCTGGTTCGAGGCCGCTCGGGTCGGTGGCGACGTCGCGAACCTCGTAGGCTGGTGGCTTCTCGTCGCAAGAGTTGTCGGACCAGCGCGTCCGGACCCGATGGCTGTCGTGCTCTACGCCATGCTGGCGGCCGAGGCAACGCGCCTCACGTGCGAGAGTTGAAGCGCCGCGCCGCCGCTGACCACGACTTGAGCCCGCGGCTCGATTATGTCGCCGCGCTCCGGATCGTCCCGTCGAGTCGCGGACTGCGGGCCGGCCACGTGCGTGACGTGGCTCGCGGAGAGGTCTTCATCCACGCGTCCTGGACCGCTGATCCGTGGCACACATTAACCGCTTGTGATCTGCGGATGGAGTCGGGTTATGAGAGCCGCGGTAGTTCCAGACAACCTTGGGTGACGGCTTGACGTGTACGGGATCCCGCGCAATGGTGATGGTTGGCTGGCACGGTTCGAAAATCGCCAGTTCCGTATGCAGCGGGACGGCGCGAGTACCATTGGCGAGTACCATTGATAAGTATCCCCTCTGGGACGGGCATGAACGAAGAGTGCTTCCGGAAAAACGCCCCACCCCGACCGCCGGCCTAAACCGGCGCTCCGTTTTTCAAACGTTCGCAACCTCGTTCATCATGGCTCGGATGTCCTGGTTTGCATCGTATCGACATTCAGTGGCGAGCCAGGTGGGTAGTGGCGCTAACATCCGGGCGCTCGATGGCGTTTTTGCGGCACAGGTCGCAAGGGCCGCGCTCATAAAAAGCGAGCAGCGCTGGTAGCGCATGCTCTGATGGATGCGCGTCGGCCAGGGCAAGCAGGCCGAAGCCGAGGGCGTGGATATTGTCGTAGTCTGGCAACGAGAGGAGCGCCTGCTCGATGCGCTGGTAGTCGCCCTCTACGTAGTTGGCCGCCAGTAGCCCGGCGCCCCGCCCATCGCCCGAAGCCATCAGCTTCAGCGCCAGCGTACGAACCCGTGGGTCAGCGACCGATCTGAGCGCATGGAGCGCCAGATGAGCGGTGCTCGAATCCTCGTCGATTTCGGCCAACTGCAGCAGTGGAGCCGGATCCAGGGGAAACCGTCGACGGTGGAAGAGGCGAAGATAGGCACGGAGACGGGCAACGTCTGACTCCGCAAGCAGATCAGCCGCCGCGCGCTCGATTTCAGTTTCTGTTGCTCGCAGACCCCAGCGCGAGAGCGATGCGGAAGCATCAAACGCTCTTCCCTCGAGGAGCTGCCGGACGCGCTCGTAGTCGGGGGCCTGATCTTGCTCGGCAGTAAGTTCGAACGCTGCCACAGGCACAACCGATGACCTTTTCGCCTCGGCGAGGAACGCTGCGATCCGAGGACTCTGCTTGGCGGCCTCGGCCAGGGACCGCTCGATGACCTCCGAGCCATCCCTTTCCGAGGCACGGCGTACCAGGTCCTCTGGAAATGCATAGGAGACAGATGTCTCGATGGGAAACCGCTCGGCGACGAATAGCAGGCCCGCCGCTCCATCGAGATCGACGATGAGCATCGCCAAACAGGATGTGTCCCAGGCAGCGGTAGCCACGAATGCGTCATACAGGCATTGCCGTGCGGCAACATCGCCCTTCTCAGCAAAGACAGCCAGGATGGAAGCTATCTGCCCGTAGTCCTCGTCGTCTCGGGTTCGGAAGAAAGCCCGTAAGAGGTGATCGCGATAATAAGCGGGCTCCCCTGTGAGGTTGATCAATTCGAACAAGTACTTCTCTCGGCTGCTGCCAACCTGGACGTCATATCGCGTGTCGTGGAGGCAAGCATCCAGCAGCGCCTCCCGGTACGGCGCCGGGTTGTGCGTCTGAAGCTGGAGGACTGCGCGACCCAGCCCAATGGAAACAACGTGGGCAAATTCATCAACGTCCACAAACGCCCTCGTTATGACTATTCCTCCGCAACAATATCTCCATGAGCACGAACTATGTCTGGCTCCTAGTCAACGTCGTCCCAAATGGCGTTGCTCACCGGAACGGTTGGCTGCAATTTCCGGAGTCTGTCGACTATTTCGCCACCAGAATCCACGTCCAGAGTGACGGAACCTCTGCCATGCTTGATCGTAACCTCGACTGGCTTACGGTCCTTTTGTTTCACAAACCACACGATGCTCGTGACGTCGGCTGCGTGGAATTCGTTCGTTCCCATCACGCTGAAGAATCTGAGTTGCCCTGAAGGCGCCATGTGGACCTCATAGGGCCGCCTAAGGCACGCCAACAACCACCAAACAGCTATGGGCCCGGCAACCACACAGAAGAACACCGCGCCGGTGCCACCAATTGACGCGCAAAACGATCCGAGCGCGATTACGGATACGGGCGGAAGGGTGGCCTGGGCAAGAATCCAGGCTCGGCGATGGAGCTTCCAGATCTCGTTGGTTCGATTAGTCGGGGTTGTCGTCATACACTTCAGTCGCGATCTCTGCAGTGGGACATAATTCCGCAAGCCTCGCAACGATCCTCCGGTACGGTTGCATGGTTAGCGATCCACCTTTATGCACCAGGACAACCTCTGTCACTCTGTTGCTGGACTTGGCTTTGCGGCTGATGAATCGACGGATGTCCGCTGCCTCGATAACAGTTGTCCTGGTGACGGTCATGAACGCGATGCTTCCTGACGGGGCGATGCGGACCTCGTAAACCTCCACGAGGGGCTGAACACCCGCGATCAAGAACATGGCCGGTACGATCAGGCAAAAGATCGCCAATACAGGGTGCTCGGCGACGAGCACAAGCCCAAAGACTCCGGCCGTGATCACAAGACAAACAGTGATCACAAGGCAAACGATGAAGGCGATTACCGCCGCGGCGATCTGCCCGCGTCGGGTACCCATCCGGTACACCTCGTGGGATGAGAGCGGCCACGCGGTCTGGGCTCGCGGTTCGGTTCTATCGGTTTGGATCTGGACAGTGCCTTGCATGTGTGTAATTCCCCACTATCGATTGAGATTGGCGAGAAGAGCCATGGCGGAAAGGGACGCGGCGACGATGGTCCAGTTGTCGTCCCATAACGGGTGCCTTGTGGGGTGAAGCCGCTCGACCGCGGTTGCAGCGAGGGCTCCCGCTGCCGCGATCCAGTACGTCTGATAGAGGCTGGCGGCGCCGAGACACACGGCCAGCATCGCCGCCGAGGGCCAGGGATTGCTCTCGCGCCCGCTCAGAATGCGAGCTCGGACGAGGCCGGCCGCGTTGTCCCCCCAGGCCATGAAGGCGATAGGTACAAACGCCAGCCATCGGTCACCCAGAAGGCCCCACCCGACCGCGATGCTCGCTGCCCCGGCCACCGGGTATGCGACCTCGCCCCAACGCTGGCTCGATGCCGGTCCCGAGACGCCGCGGAGTTGATCGCGGAAGCGCAGCCGAAGCGCCGCGACCAGGACGGCGACGGCTCCCGTCAGAGCGATTGCTGTCCACACGTCCAGCCACAACACGGCGAGCAGGTAGGCCTCTCCGCCGAGGACGGCAGCGACCCGGCGGGAGACCGAAGCGCTCGCTCCACGGTCGCACAGGAGGTTCGCCGCTAGCAGGCTCAGGACGGCCAGAGTACCAATACCGACCGCGATCAGCATCTGAGTAGTCATGGGTTCCTCAACTCCCGGAGACTGGAGTCAGTCGGTGTCGTCGTACCCCAATGATTCGTCCAGGGGCGCTACCCGGCCTGTAGATGTCCTCGCCATCCCCCGTATGGGATTGAGCCTCGTGCAACCGAGCGGACGCGTTCTGATCCTCGGCCCCCTGGGATTCCCAGACTGACCCCGTCCGTCGTAGCCTCGAACCAAGTGCCACAGTTCGCAGGTGATTGGTGAGATCCCGAGAGCAGTACTCGTTGGGGGCCTGAGAAATCTTCATTCCTTCCTCCTTCGATTTCACAAGGCACTGTGCCAGGCGGTGGCTGTCAGCGGGCGGTCAGCAGGTTGTCAAAGGCTCTCAAGTTCGTTGGTAGCGCGTGTCCCGAAGGAGCGGGTCTGCGGTCAGGTCGGGGGATGTGACGGCGGATCACGCCTCTGGCCTCCGGAACAGCTATTCCTGCTAAATCAACCAAGATCGGCGAAGAGGACGGGATTTGAACCCGCAACCTCCGGCGTGACAAGCCGGAGCGCTGCCAATTACGCCACCTCTCCAGAAGGGCTAGCTCCGCCGGATTTATCAACTTCCTGCGGCCGGGATCAGTCCGTGTCATCGATCACTTTCGTGATCACCTGTGCGCTTGGGCGCAATGCCGTCAACCTTGCAAGGACCTCTTCGCGACCGCTCAGGGTCACCGTGCCTGAGCCATGTACGACCCCAACCCAGTGCAGCCCATGGGTGGACAACCGCTCGTGCCGTACGAATCGCACGATGTCGCTGGCGTGGATCACGACGGTGCGCGTGATACTGGTGAAATTGATCTCGCCAGATCGCCAGATGCGAATCTCGTAGGGGTCATCGAGTAGCTTGACAGCGAGGAAAAGGCAGATGGGAGCCAGCCATATCCCGAAAAGGATGGCTCCGCCGGTGTGAAAGATGATGCCGGGCGCGATCACGATGGCGAGTGCGATGGTTGTCCCTAAGAGTCGCCCGGCGCGGCTCCCGAACTTATAGACCTCCTCCCCGGTCTGTGTAGCGGCTTCCACCTGGCCCGAGCGGGCGGCCCCGGTCTGATCCTCCGCGGCCGAGGCCGTCCGCGCCACGTCCGGTCGTAGCAGCCCAGACTTCAGGAACGCTGTTCGTAATTGGTTGGAGAGATCCCAAGAGCTGTGTTTGTTGGCGGCTTGGGAGACTTTCATTCTTTCCTCCTTCAATTCCACAAGGCACTGTGCCAGTCGGTGGCTGTCAGAGGGCGGTCAGCAGGATGTCAAAGGCTTTCAAATTCGTGGTTGGTGCGGAACCTGGAGGGAGAAGCTGCGTCTCCGGTCAGTTCAGCGATGTCGTGGCGTATCGCGGCTATAGTCTCTGCACCGGATCTCGAAACTGAACCCAGGGAGGCGACATGACCGTCATGCCCGCTGACGTCTCCATCCTCGAAGAGTTTCCGGTCAAGACCGACGGGGGCGAAGAACGCATCGTGGTGCGCTTTTCAACGCCGTTTGGCGTTGCGGGAACGGTATTCCTTACGGACGGCTATGACGAAACGAGCTACGACATCGCCGAAGCCCATCCGATTCCAGCTCCTGCAGGCAACGAGGCCGGCGAAAACGAAATGCTGGTTCAGGTAGGAACGAACGTCGGCGAATTCGAAGTGGTCGGATGGATCAACATGCTCTACGGGGAGGAAGACGAGCCCCCGTATGGGTGCTCCGTCTTCAGCAAGGGTTTCATGTTTGATGTCCAGGAAGAAGAGATCGGACGACCGATAGGTGAGCTAGGGAGTTGGTTGCAGCTCCGGGTACGCGACTTCACCTTCTGGATGGGTGAGCAACAATCCCTCTACTCCCCTTCCTGAATGACTAGCCTACCAGGCTGATGCTCACACGGCTGTCAACAGCTCGCAGCTTTGGCGGCTGCGGCCATGTGTGACGCCGGGCCAGCCATCAAGGCCCAGGCTGGAGAAGCGTACGGGGTGACACTCCGTCGCCCGAGGGTCGCTGAATCGCCAGGGTGTGAGCACGGCCTGCGGCGACAATCGTGACTTCCCCAGGGACGCCGACCTGCGCCGGCGTCCGTTGGTCGTTGATTGTGCCGTCGCCTAATTGGCCCGCGCTATTCGCTCCCCAAGCCCAGGCTGTACCGCCGGCGGTGATAGCAAGGCTATGGTGATCACCGGCCGCAACGGCAACAACCCCTGTAAGGCCCGCAACTTGGGCCGGCCTCTGGCCTGGATCGGACGCCCCGGTGCCCAGTTGGCCGAAGGAATTTTCGCCCCAAGCCCACAGGTTTCCCTCCGCCGTAACAGCGAGGCAGTGGCTGGCCCCCACTGCAATGGCCACGACCTCACTCACTCCGCTCACGCGCGTCGGTGTGCTGCGCCAGGTCGCCTGGCCCTGCGCATCGACCAACCCACACGCGAATCCCCAGCCCCAGATCGTGCCATCCGACCGCACGGCTACACTCGAGTCGCCCCCGGCTGCAACGGCGATGATTTCGCGGAGGTTGAAGACCCGCACGGGGTTCCGTCGTTCATCGAGCGTGCCGTCACCCAGGTTTCCGTACCTGTTTTCGCCCCAGGCCCAGACCTTACCGTCGTCCCCCAGCGCGAGACTGTGCGCTCGTCCTGCCGCGATCGCAATAATCCCGCGAAGCCCAGGAACTTGCACAGGGGTGGTGCGCTCCGCGGTGTTGCCAACCCCGAGCTGACCGTGTTTGTTCCGCCCCCAGGCCCAAACACTGCCTTCACTCTTGAGGGCGAGACTGTAGGCTCTCCCCGCGGCGACGGCGGTCACGTCACCGAGAGGTTTGACCTGAACGGGGGCAGGTGTTGGTGGGATCCTCATCCTGATGGCTTCCAGTCCTGTTGACGAAGGGTAGAGCTCGAGGACTGTGCCAAGGCCCAGCTGGCCATATGAGTCGTCTCCCCAGGCCCAGACCGTGCCGTCTGCGTCAAGAGCCAGACTATGATCATCACCAGCCGAAACGGCAACGCTGCCCTTGAGTCCACTCACCGCTGTCGGCGTCCGGTCCTGCTCCTCGGCCCCGTCCCCGAGCTGCCCGTAGCTGTTGACTCCCCAGGAGGCGACCCGTCGGTCGGCCGTGAGCGCGAGGCTGTAACCGAAGCCCGCGGCGCAGGCACGAACGCCGCTCAATCCCTTGACGGGTGTTGGAGTCCGTTGCAGATTGGTGGTGCTGTCCGCTAATTCACCAAAGGCGCTGCTACCCCAGGCCAACAGCTTGCCATCTTTCTGGAGCGCAAGACTGTGGCACCTCCCAGCGGCAACGGCAACAATCCCGCTGAGGCCTGAGACCTGGACCGGAGTCGCGCGCGGCTCGCTGGTCCCGTCGCCCAGTTGACCAAAGTCGTTCAGTCCCGAGGCCCACACGGTGCCGTCGGCGCAGAGCGCGAGGCTATGGCTGGGTCCCACCGCGATCCCGGCTACCTCACGCAACGGGATGATCTGAACCGGCTCCTTGCGCAATAGCGTCGTTCCGTCCCCCAGTTGGCCGTACTCGTTCGACCCCCAGGACCACACAGTCCCGTCGTCGCGGACGGCGAGGCTGTGTGAGTTGCCGGCTGCGATGGCGATGATCCCATCGAGGCCGTGGATGCGAACGGCAACCAGCTCGCTTCCGCCGCTTCCTGGTGAGTCGGCGCCGTTGTCGCCCCAACTCCAAACCGAGCCATCCGCACGGAGAGCGAGGCTTTGGTCGGCGCCGGCGGCCGTGGCAATGACCTCTTCGAGCCCAGACACTCGCACCGGGGTGATGTGGTACGTGGCCCGGTCAACGTGCCACTGGCCAAGGCTCCCCCACGACCAGACGGAGCCATCATCTCGCACGGCGAGACTGGCATCGCCGCCGGCCGCGATCGCGACCACCCCTGTGAGGCCGCTGACCTGTACCGGCCAGGGCCGTCTCATATCAAATGCGTCGTCATCAGCGCCCCGAGTGCCATCGCCCACCTGCCCACGGGCATTCCGTCCCCAGGCCCACACGATGCCATCCGCCTTGAGCGCCAGCGCGTGGTCTGATCCAGCCGCGATCGCGACGATCTCGCTCATGCCGGCCGCGTGGACGATCGCGGGACGGACGATCCCGAGTTGGCTTGAGGAGTTATCGCCCCAGGCGTAGAGGTCGCCCGGTACGTGGGTGTCCATAGGACGCCTCGGCCCAGTCGGTTGTGCGACGGGGACTTGGGCAGCGGTCTTCACGAACTTGTCAAAGTGGGCCTTCGAAAGAAACCGGTGAAGCATGATCTTGTCCGTTCAACTTGAATGGGTAAGAATCAGGTGAGAGAGTCGGGCGTGATCGCATCAGGACGCTGGGCAAGTGCTCGCTCGCGCAGGATGAGCTCCGCTGCGATCGCACGGATTCCCTCCAACCGACGGCGGTGGAGGGTGCTCTCGCTGATGGAGTGGCGCACCATGATGTGTTTCGTTGCCATTCCCAGGGTGTACTCCTCGCGTAGAACGTGGTAATGGAGAGACTGGTCCGTTGCATCGGCGTCACCGGCTCGGAGGCGCTCGATGGCGCCGACGAGCAGCTCACGCAGGGCGTGGGACTGGTCCAGCGGGGTCGCCCCAGAACCCTCCGGAGCACCCCAGCCAAGACGGACGGACTGCAGGGTTAAGGGCAGGCGGGTTGCCAGCTCGCAGCTGGCCAGGGTCGCTGGCTTGTTCAGTCGCTGGAGCGCCGTCTTGACCATTTCGTCGAGAGCCGGTTGCTCGGCAAGCCCAACCGGGTACTCCGTTGGTGGCATCGGAGCAACGGGTTGAAGGCGCGTTTCCGGGGCGGTTATCGAGGTCGGCGGCGAGCTTTCAAGGGTTTCAACGATGGCATTGTTCGCGGCGGCGAGGTTCTCGACCCACAACCGCAGCCGTTCAACCAGTCTGGTGTCAAGGCTTTCCTGCAGCCTCTCGATGAGCGTAGCCTCGGCATTGACGACCCGCTGCAAGCAGGTGGCGATTGCCGTATCCTGGCGGACGCGGATCTGACGAAGACGCTCCAGGGATGCCGGATCGGGAGCTCCCTCGTTGCTTCTGTCGTGTGTCGATAGGTACCGTCGCAAGTCATCACGCTGCGCAAGAAGCTGCGTGAGGGCTGGACTGATCTCCTCGTCGAGCTTCACAACGGCATTCGCGACCACCAGATCCCACTCCGGCCGTATCTCGACCGAGATCTGCCGCGCTCCGAGCAACCGCGCGATCTCGCGGCGAGCCGCCCGAAACCGTGCCAGCTCGGGCGGGCTAGGGGGCCACAGGGCGACCACGCCAACACATGCCACATAGAATCCGATACCCACTAGCAGTACCGTGAGTGCCCGCCCAGATAGGGCACCCGCCGCGGGGAGACCAGCCAGCAGCGCCGCCAGGACGACGCTGCAACCCAGCAGCGTCAACCCGATAGGGTGGCTGATCCCCCGGCGCCAGCTCAAATCATCACCCGCCTCGGGTGGTCGTTCGCATCAACGATGTGTTAGAGCCTCCTAGAAATAAACGCTGAAGAGCTTTACGACGGTATCCAGGTCTTCCACCGTCGTACCGATGAAACTCGACGCTGTGGCTTCGGCGATCACGCGTCCGGCCTCGAGATCGGCGCGGTCGCCGATCCCAATGAAATACACGGCGACTGGATGTTGAGTCTGCACCGCAAGCCCGACACCAAGGAGGTCCCCTCTGGCGACCATCTCGTCATCGACATCTTGGCACGCACCCTCGGGCCCCAGAGCCGAACACGATGCGATGGGCCGCCCCGCTCGGGATACCATTTGCACGAGGCTCTCGAGAGATGCGCCCGCGTCGGCCGGGCTGCCTGCCAGGACCACCACACCACGAATTGCTCGGGGCTCCGCGGGGGCGGCGTCGGCCATTGCTACCGCTGAGGCAACCGCCTGGTAGAGGGCATTGCCTTCGCTCGTTCGCAGGCGCCGGACGGTATCCGAGAGCTCCGATCGATTGCTGACTATTGGAGCCGGGCCCAGCCGCTCGCCGCCTGCCCGTCCCTCGCTGTTTGCGGGAGACGAAGTAATCAGTCCCACGAGGTTCCGACGATACATGGTGTCGGCTGCTCGAATAATTGCATCCCGCGCCCCGTTGAGCTTCTCCCCGGCCATCGATGGCGAGGTATCTACGACGAACACCATCACCCCGGCGTTTTTCACGTCGCCCCATGACTCGACGATGCGTCGCGCGACCGATGGGTCCATCAAGGTGGGGTCGATGGGCGCCGCCCGCGGCTCTCTGGGATCGACTCCATATTGACCGCATATCGGGCATCGGAGGGCGATAGACGTTGACGGTCGGAAGCCGTCCTTCATGAAGGTATTCTGCTGGGCGTCCTCTCGAAGATAGTCGATCCATCGGTTCGCCGCCTCCGCCTGCTCCTCCGTGACCCAGCTGGATTGAACCACCGCGGCCGTATGCGTATGAGCTGTGGAGCCCTCACTCGGATAGAGCATCACCAAGGGGCGCTCGATGGGCCCGGCGGGCTTCTTGCGACCGTAGATCCGTTCGAGGCCGGGGTCGGTCCCCACGACCTTCCCCTCGTAGAGCTTGACCAGGTCGTCTTCCGAGATGAAGAAAAAGTGGCCGTATCGCGGACCGCTGTAGATCTCGTCCATCAGAATCAGTGTGTCAGGGACGTAGTGTCGAACGGATCGCTGGAGACCTCGAATGTATTCCGAGACCGGCTGGCCGAGCACATCCCCTTCCGTGAGCTGGTGGGCGGGCTTGCCGGCAGCCAGGGTGTACAGACTGAAGAGGACGCTGCGGCCGGTGCTGGAGAGGTTGGGGTCCGTAAATGTCAGGAGGGGTTCGTTCCCCCACTCGGCGCGTGCGCAGGGCCGGCTGCCCCAGCCCGCGGGATCCAGGGCCAACGCGACTACATCTTTGTAGCCGACCTTCTGGTCCGGCCAGCCCAAGCATTCCGCCATCTCCCGATATGTCGCAATGCCGATCCACGTGGTCACGAGGCTCCTCGTGCTCGGTACGTCGATGACCGTGCGGGCTACGGCGCGGTTGATCTCGTAGAGCCAGTGTTCAGCCGCCGGCGTGATAACGGTGGGATCGGGCAGGCTCCGGTTGATTGGGACACCGGTTTGGCTACGCCTGACAACTTCCTGCCGAATGATCCCCGAGTTCACGAGGTACGGCTCGACTTCGATTCGGCTCCCCGAGCGGGTGTGATACCCAGCGGAGTTAAAGCGCGCGGCAAAGGCGGGAAGAAGCACCGGATCCATCACATGTCCATTGGCCCAATGGACAACGCGGACCGTTGGCGCCGGCGCCGGCGCGACACCCAGGAACAAAGCCGTGCAAACGACCCAGCCGGCCGCGATGGCCGCCAGCAGGGAGCGGCGTGTGAGGTCGGGATTGGCGGGCAGTCTCCGACGCACCTAGTTCATCCTGCGAGAGTAGCTATATCATGATCGCCAAGTCGCGCCCTGGCCCGAAGTCCCCCAAGGCTGCCGAGTACTACACCAGGCTCGGCTCACGGTGCAATCACCTAGCGAACAAAGCACGAATCATCCCTCCACGTACGCGATCGCCCAGCTTGGCAGGCCCAGCGACCTTCCGCCAGCGCGTAGGCGCGTGGTCGCGGCTTGTACGCTCCAACCTCATCCACGCTCAGAATGGCGGCGAATTCGCCGTCGACCCATTTTTCTCTGCGACCGTTCTGAGCATGAGCGAGGTGCCGTGGGAGAGGACCGCGAGCGTGAATCGCTCGCGGAGGACCCGCAACGTGTCTGGCACCTCGGGAAACATATGAAGCTCTAGGTACTGCTGCCGAATCTCGGCCTGTTCTTCCGATGAGCAGCGCAGCTTCATCTGTCGGCAGGCATCGCCGATCGCTGCGTCGGCGATCTGCCACAGGTCCCGATAGCGGCCCGTGATCACGCACCAGCGAGTATGACGGAGCAGTTTCACGCGCCAGAGGGCGTTGAACTCGGCACCATGCCCGGGAAATATCCGCTCGCACACGGGGATCGCCGACCGTAGATCGAAGAGCGTGCCGTAGGCATCGAAGATCACGGCCTTGGGATTCACAGCTCACCATCCGGCGCCAAGCGCGCCGATTATAGCCAGGCCGCTATGCGGTGCGCGGCGGCGATGGATCGGGTACTCTATGCCCCGTTAGCGAGCAAAGCATCGTTTGGGGGTTGCCGATATGGCAGACGTGCTCGTCCGAGTAGGAATCTGTGGGCTGGGTGTGGCCGCACGGCAGGTCCGAAGCAGCATCGACCGAACCGAGGGCGCCCGGCTTACGGCTGTTTGCGACGTGCGTCCTCAAGAGGTGTCGCAATGGTGCGACCGGTACGACCTCGAGGGCTTCACGGACATCAACGAGCTGGTGAAGAGCAACTCGGTCGACGCCGTCTGGGTGGCCACGCCCAACAACCTCCATGCCGAGCACACCGTCCTCGCCGCGAGCCACGGCAAGCACGTCATCTGCGAGAAGCCGATGGCGATCTCGATCGAGCAGGCCACCCGCATGGTGGACGCCATCGAGAGCAACGGCGTGAAATACATCCAGGGCCACAGCCGCATCCATCGACCGTACGTCCACAAGATGGGTGACGTCCTCGCCAGCGGACGTCTTGGCCGCGTCATTCACATCAATAGCTGGATGTACAACGACTGGATGCAGCGTCCCTGGGAGATCCACTCGGTTGACGAGAACCTCGGCGGCGGTGTGGTCTTCCGCCAGGGACCGCACCAGATGGACGTCGTGCGTTACCTCGCCGGCGGCCTGGTGCGCAGCGTTCGCGGCACCTCGGGCTACTGGCACCCGCACTACAAGGTGCCAGGCGATTACCATGCGTTCCTCGACTTCGAGGATGGCCCGACCGCGATGATCAGCTTCACCGGATACGGGAACTTCGACATCCGCGAGCTGACCTGGAACATCGGCGAGGGCGGAGGTCGCGCGTCCGACGAGACCGTTCTCGGCCCACGGCCCCGGTCCCACGGGGACATCCCAGCTTCGGACTTCTATGCTCTCGACCAGTACTCATTGGATGGGTTCGACCGGCGCGACCAGGAAGTCCGCAAGCAAGACTTCTTCGGCCTCATCGTCGTGAGCTGCGAGAATGGCGACATCCGCCAGTCTCCGGACGGCCTCTACGTCTACACGGAGAAGGGCCGCGAGGAAGTGCTGATGTCCGAAGAAGAGCTCCGCGCCGGCGAGATCCAGGCGCTAGTGGACGCCGTCAAGCAGGACGGCCCAGGCTTCCCCGACGTGCGCTGGGGCCGCGCCACCCTCGAAGCCTGCATCGGCATGAAGGAGTCGGGCCAGCAGCGCAAGGAGATCATGATGGAACACCAGGTCCCATCACCCCTGCGCCCCGCCCTCCAAAAGCTCGGCGGCCCCGCCCCCAGGACTGCACCGGCGTAGGGGGTGGAGGGTGGGGGTTAGAGGTTGAGCACGTCCCGCGACCCCCAACCCCAGCCCCCAAAACCCAACCCCTACCGAAGCTCCCACTCGTGGACGTTCCAGGTTGGGGAGCTATCCGGCGATGTGACCTGAGGGCCACGAAGCGCCGAAACGTGCGCTGTGATCCCTGGGTTGAAGTTGATCGCCAGGGCGGGCAGCTCGTCGCTGAAGATCCGCACCATTTCCGCGATCTGGCGGATGCGTTCGCTGCGATCGAGCGTCGTGTTGAACTGATCGACGAGGCGGTCGTACTCCGCGTTCGACCACGAGCCGCGGTTCGTTCCATTCCACCGGTTCTCGGGCCGGGGCGTGCCGGCCGTGCCCAAGTTGGGCAGCGAATTCTCGCCGAGCGGTCCGCCGGTTGTGAACATCGCGACGAATAGCGCTCGAACCTGTGAGTCTTGCGCCTGGGCCGATGGCAACACCGCTTCCTGGATGTCGAAGCCTGCTCGACGCCACACGCTTGCCATGATGGCCTGTTCGGATTCGTTCTGCGCGTTCTGAATGACCTTCAACTCGGGCGAGAAGCGGCCCTCGGAACCGACGAAGAAGCCGTCTGACGCCTTCGTGTAGCCCGCGTCGTTCATAAGCTGCTCGCTCCGTCGAGGGTCGTACGGATACTTGTTCGTCGCGCGGTCGACTTGGGCGTAGTAGTCCACCGTCGGCGGAATAACCGAGTCAGAATTGATTCCTTCACCCTCGTAGATCCCGTCGTTGATCGCCTGCTTATCCACCGCGCTGGCGATCGCCTTGCGAACGTTCACATCCATGAGTCCGCGTGCGTTGGGACTCACTCGTTCGGGGTGGATCTGCATCTGGGTGTAGCGCCAGAGCCCAGGCATTACGAGGACCGATCCACCCTGGTTACCGGCCCAGTTCTGTCGGATGATCACCGCCTGCTGGAAGTAGACGGCGTCGTCCGCCAGTAGCTGCACGTTGCCTGAAAGCAGGTTGGCCAGCGCCGTATTGGCGTCGTTGGTAAAGATGAGCTTGATGCGCTCGATCTTCGGCCGGCCGAGCGCGTGACCGGCGAAGGCCGACGCATCGATATAAGCCCCTGGTTCCCAGTGTTCGACCTTGTAGGGTCCGAGCCCCACGTACTCCGAGGTCCAGAACGGCTGAGCCACGAAGGCATCCGAAGCGTTGTTCTGTAGCGCATTCTCGAGGACGTGGCGCGGGAGTGGCGGCATGTCGCCAAGAGCCAAAGCTCCCGCCCGGGGATACGGCCGCTTCCAATGAATGATCGCCGTCTGGGCGTCGGGCGTCGCGACCTCGTCGATGAGGCCCTGTGGCGCCGTTGATGCCGTGCCGAAGTCCGGATTCGTGTACACGCGCCAGGCGAAGGCGATGTCGTCGGACGTGAGTGGCTTCCCGTCGTGCCAGGTTAGGTTCGGACGAAGCCGATACGTCGTCTCCATGCGGCCGTCCGGAAGCACCTTCCACGAGTCGGTGTTGAGCTCTGGGAGCGCCTCGGCAAGGTACGGCCGGTTGAGACCACGATCGTCCACAAGCGTGAATCCCGCGTTGAACAGGCGAACTGTGGAGCCAAGGGTCAGCCCGGCCTGCAGCAGCGGCTTGCCAGCGATGAACGCCGGCTCCACCCGTACCGCCGCGCTCAGCGTCTTCCCGCGCTCTTGCGTCCGTGAAGGAGCCTGAGCGTCCGCGCCGCCGGTCGTGGGTGGCCGCTGCGGAGAACAGGCCACGAAGAGCGTTGTTATGAGAAGTAGACATGTGATCGGCCAGGAACGCGATTTCACTCGATGACTCCAAGCGTGATTGTCCAGCTCAACGATAGCATGGGGGATATACTCGCATCACGCGCGCCCACGTTGCGGGACTACGCTCTTGGGCGACTGTCATGTTCAAGCGAGACGGAGGATGCCATGCTGACGAAGGAAGAGAACGAGCTATTGACGCGCGTGGGTCCCGGTACCCCGTGTGGGGAGCTGATGCGGCGCTATTGGCAGCCCGTTGCTATGGCGAGCGAGCTGACCGACGAACGACCGAAGCGTCGCGTAAAGATCCTTGGCGAGGAGCTAGTCCTGTTCCGGGACCTGAAGGGCGGTTACGGCTTGGTCGGCGAGCATTGCTCGCACCGCGGTACGTCGCTGTACTACGGGTTCCTCGAAAATGAGGGCATCCGTTGCGCTTACCACGGTTGGCTGTACGACGCCAACGGTCACTGCGTGGAGCAGCCCTTCGAGCCTGCCCAGTCGATGATGAAACACACGCTGCGCCACCCGGCCTACCCAGTGGAGGAGTTGGCCGGCATGCTCTTTGCGTACATGGGACCGCCTGAGCAGAAGCCTTTGCTGCCGCGCTGGGACGTCCTCGCCTGGTCCGACGGGATCCGACAGCTCCGCCGCCAGCAGACCCTTTCGTGCAACTGGCTCCAGGCGGAGGAGAACTCTGCCGACGTGACTCACACCTACTTTCTCCACGGCCACACCATGATGAGCAAGGGCCTTCGCGGCGGCGAGTACTACTATCGCCCGATCGAGCGGTTCGGGTTCCAGCCGTTCGAGTGGGGCCTGCTGAAGAGTTGGCACTACAACGACGGCGGCACCGAGTTCGGCGAGGAGCGCGGCGGCGGCAACCCGCTGATCTTCCCCAACATGCTCCGCGTCCGCGAGGGGCCGTGGCACGCGATCCATTGGCGCGTTCCCGTGGACGACGTGACCACGGAGGTGTTCTGGGCCGGCTTCCTCCGTCGCGAAGACTTGAATAGGGCGCGGGATCTTCCCGATCGTGACCGCGAGGGAGACGTGTCTCTGGTCGGCCCGAATGGCGAGTACACGATGGACTCGTTCCCCAGCCAGGACACGATGGCGTGGGAGACGCAGGGCTCGATCTTCAATCGCGATCAGGAGCATCTCGGCGCATCGGACCACGGTGTTGCGATCTTCCGGGACATGGTGAAGACGAATATCGAGCGCGTCGAGCGTGGCGAGGACCCTATGGCCCTGGTGCGCGATGCCGCGAAGAACCAGATCATCGAGGTTCCCGAATGGGTCTCCGAGGCGCAAGGCGAGAGCTTGCCCGACGCGGCCGGCACCGTCCCGACCTTCACGTCGATGGATCAGGTATTCGACGGCCGGCATGAGATGTTCGAGGTGCCTTTTGGCACGGCTCGGCCTCGATGACGGAAGACTTCATTCACAAGCATGATGCTGAGGGGGTTCACCAGCACGGAAAAGGAACGGGAGAGAGCCACAGCCACTATCGTGAGAGCTTCTTGGAGCACGGCCACTTTCACGAAGAGGACCTCGTTGCCCTCATGGGCGAGGACACGACGATCGACGCGGTCTCGACCGCGGCGCTCAACCCCGGCTGGATGGTCCTCAACAGCGTCGGCATCGACATCGGCTCCTCTACGTCGCACCTGACCTTCGCGCGCCTTTTTCTGGAGCGCCAGGGCATGGAGATGTCGAGCCGGTTCGTCACCGTCCGTCGGGACGTGCTCTACCGCTCGCCGATCCTCCTCACGCCGTACATCGATATCGAAACGATCGATGCCGAGGCCCTATTCAAGTTCGCCCTCGACAGCTACCGCGAGGCGCAGGCCGAGCCCTTTGAGATCCACACGGGCGCCGTGATCTGCACCGGCGAGGCTGTGCGAAAGAAGAACGCCGAGGCGATCACCCGCGAGTTCTCTCAGATGGGTGGCAAGTTCGTCTGTGCCACGGCTGGGCCTCGTCTGGAGGCCATCCTGGCGGCGAACGGATCGGGATCCGTCGCCCGATCACGCGACGGCAAGACCGTGATGAACATCGACATGGGCGGCGGCACCAGCAAGATCACGATTACCAAGGACGGAACGATCCTCGAGACGGGCGCCATCAACGTCGGCGCTCGGCTCATGGCGTGGGACCAACGACCGGGCACGCTCAACCGGATCGAGGAGGCCGGCCGCCGCATCGCGGAGTCGGTGGGCATTCATCCGCAAGTAGGTCAGGTCCTTACCTCAGATGAGAAGCGCCGGTTCGCCGCCGCTCTCGTCGAGCAGCTCTTGCTCTTCGTCCGTCGCCAGCCCCCGACCGAGCTGACAAAGACCCTGTACATCACGGGCCCGCTCGAGTTCAGCGGCAAGGTGGACGAGATCATCTTCTCCGGCGGTGTCAGCGAGTATATCTACGGTCAGGAGCGCCAAGACTATGGCGACTTCGGGCCCGAGCTGGCCGACGAGATGCGCCGCCGCATCGGAGAGCTGCCCGCCCCTGTCGTCGAGGGCACGGAGTCCATCCGCGCGACGGTGATCGGCGCATCGCAGTACACGGTCCAAGTCTCCAGCAGCACCATTTTTCTCACGGACCCGGCGATGCTGCCTCTTCGCGATTACCAGGTGGTGGTTCCCCGCTTCACGGGGAAAGAGTCCGGCGAGCACGAGGTCTCCAAGGCGATCACGGACGCCATGGCACGCTACGATCTGCTGGATGTCGAGACGCGGCACCCGGTCGCTCTCTACCTCGATTGGCCCCACGAGACGTCCTACAAGAACCTCTCCCTTTTGGCCTCCGGCATCGTGGATGCAATGAAGCCCGTGGACAATGGCCAGCCCTGGGTGCTGATCTTCGAAAGAGACATCGGTGGTCTTGTAGGGGCGGTTCTCAAAGAAGACATGAATATCGCCAACGAGCTCGTGGCGGTGGACGAGGTAGAGGTTACAGACCTGGACTTCGTGGACATCGGCCAACAGCTAGGCAACCGTGGCGCCGTGCCCGTCGTCGTGAAGTCCCTGGTGTTCGAGTAGGGCTCGGCTCCTCCTCAGCTCTGGCCGAGCGGCGCCGACGTGAAGATCACGCGGAACGGGACGCAGTAGACAACCGCGGACCTGATGTCCTCACCCATCGTCTCCGACGGGTGCGACCGTCACCGGCGAGGACCTCGCCGCAGTGGGTAAGCCCGCACGCGGGCACGTCCGCGCCACGCTTTTTCAGTGCCGTCTTGATTGGAATGGTCAAGTCGACAGCGACGGCATGCGAATAGCTGATCACCGCGACGCGGCCTGCGGGTTCCCTCAGAATGTCATCCACGACGAGCTGTGACCAGCTATCCCGAAACTCGTGCATCAGCCCGACGTCTATCCGCTGGTCGGAGTGGCGTGCCACGCGTCCGCGTAGATCCTGGAACGCCGAATGGCCACCGTCGAGCGAGCCCCGAAGGAAGATCGCGAGCGCATGGCCGTTTGGCTGACTCATCGTTCTCCCTTCAATTCAAGAGAGAAGTGGTAGGCCGAGATCGCCATGCCCTTGTTCATGTAGAGCCGGTGCGCTTCCCACCGCTCCTTGATCACGCCGGAGTCGAGATGGAACTGGTCGCACCCGAGGTGTCTTGCTTCTCCCACCATCCAGTCGATCAGTGCACCCGCATGACCCTGACGTCGAAACGCCGCTCGGCTTGAGAGATCATCGCAGTAGAGGATGTGACCCCAGGCCAGGTACTGGCCGGTGCGAAAACCAGCGACGGCTGCCGCTTGCTCCTCGCCATCTACGAAGGATGCGATCAGCCGATAGCCTATAGGCCGCTGGAGCCGATTCACCCGATCGACGAAGTCGGCCTCCGAACCAATCATGGGCCGTAGCTCACGCATCGCGACGTAGGCCAGGTGTGTCTCGTTAGGTTGAATTTCTCGGATCACGGAGGTGGCTCAGCTATCGGAATGGATTCGCCCCCGGGTCGTAGAACACGACGTCGTCGATTTTCCGTCCACCGCCACCAGGTGGTTCGGGACCTCCATGTCCTCCTTGAGGACCGCCCCGAGGTGGAGGTCACGGACCTGGACTTCGTGGACATTGGGCAGCAGCTCGGCAACCGCGGCGCGGTCCTCGTGGTCGCCAAGTCCTTGGTGCTTGAATAAGCCATCCACCTCTGGCAAGACGAACCGGCCCCGGCAGCGCGGGGCGACCTAGGTAGCCCCGCGCCGCCGAATCGCTCCACGGACGCTGAATACCAACGCCCGGGCGGAGAACGCAACGAGCGTGGCTACGGCGCGTAGACCAGGTCGACCGCGGCCGCGACGCCGCCAATCATCACACTTCCGACTCCCACCATGAGCCATTCGACGGCCAGAGTCCCGGCTACCGTGTGCACCACCAATGTCCCGACGATTCCCAGCATCAGCGCGAGGGGCAAGAGCGTCCACAGGAGCGTCGCGTCGCCCCCCGTGGCATATCCCCACAGACCAACAAGAAGCAACGGCAGCCCGCCACCGATCAGCAGGATCTGCTGAATGCGACGAACGGCGCGCGCGTCTGTGGAACCAGGAGCTCGCCTTCTTCCGCGCCACCAGAAGGTACCCCCAGCACACAGAAGCAACACAAGCATCGCGGGAATGACGCTAGCAGGGTATGGGACGAGCATCGTCGCCAACGTTAAGAGGGACAGTGCGCCGGCGAACGCCCAATCACGGGATTCCGACCCGAACGGCTCCTTCATCATATGACCTCCGTCTTGTCGCCAACGGCCGCCGGCTTGAAGGCTGCGGCGGCTGGCCCAACCTCAAACACAAGCGCCCCCACTCAGTACTCCCTATTGGGAAGTGAGCCTGAGTAGGGGCGCTGCCATAACGCGCTTGCCCGTTAGAAGGCGAGCTCGAACGGGTCCGTGCGATAGGTCACCGGGGGCATGTCGCACTCGACACCCTCGCGGCGGTTCGCTTCGATGAAGTACTGCCGGACCTGCGGGTCCTCATCTTCGTAGTCGATGAGCACGCCGCCCTCGCGGACGGGGTTATAGACGCCGCCCTCATCCGTGTGTTTCTGGGATGACATCGGGAAGCTGCTTCCGTAGACGGCGACGTGGCGCGCGGGCACCTTACCCGTGCTCATGTGCTGGTGGAACCAGCCATCCGGCGGGACGTAGATGCTGTTTGGTCCCCAATCCACCAGGACGACCTCGTCGTCGTGGCCGTCCTGCCACGGGTGGATGCCGAGCTCCCGCGGCCAGAGGTTCACATAGCCGCCGCCTTTCAGACCCACGAGCACGGCGCCCGGTCCGTGGTAGTGCGCCTTGTGGTATCGGCCGACGGGCCACTCAGAGATGTGCCCTGAAGGGAACCCACCTGCCATGCGATAGCCGGTGAGCTGGCCGCCCGCGACCTTCTGCTCCAGGTTCTCTACGAACTCCTCGCTCACGTTCGGAATGAAGTTCGTGTACCAGATGGTCGCGTTATAGCGACCGGAGGCCACGCGGTTATCCGTCCGGCTGAAGTAGTTTTCGCCGCCGTCATAGGCGTCGCGGAAGGCGTAGTCCGAGTTGAAGATGAAGTCGTATGGGTCATGCGCCGAATCCTTCGGTACGTCGGTCATCGCCGTGCCGGGGAACGCGCTGTTGAACAGCCGCGGAGCCGTGGTCACGCCGAAATACAGGACCGGCTCTCTGCCAGCGTTGATCATCCGGTAGTAGCAGTTCTTGGGCGGCGCGAAGAGGCTGCCCTTGCCCCACTCGAATGTTCGCTTCGGGCCGCCATCCTTCTGCCACACTTCGGTGGCGCCGCGACCCTGGAGGATCAGCGTGAACTGCTCGTACAGGTGATGCTGCACGTCGAGTGACTCACCCGGCGGGATCTCGCAGACAAACATGCCACGCTCGGCCTGATACGTGCCCACGAGCTCGAGAAAGGTGCCGAGCCCCTTGCCCGTGCGCGCCCATGGCTTCCGCGGGACCGCGGTGATGTCGGAGATGCCGGCCACGTCGAAATGGATCGGAATCCCCTCGTTCTGCATCCAGCGGTAGTACGGGAAGCGGCTGCGCGCCTTCACGTCTGGCTCTTCCAGGAGTTTCTGCTTGCGATTGAGCTGAACCATCGTGCGTCCTTTCCGCCCATTCGGGCATGTCACATGTGGGCTACGCCGGTCGAGCCGTCCCGATCGGCACCTCATAGACCTCGTGTCGGTCGTCCAGCAGCCCCTCGCTGGAGCTCAGGTCTTTGGTCGTCGCGCCGCGCGCGATGCTGAGTCCATCGCCCTCGCGGACGAACCAGCCTGGCAGCTCGATCACCCGGTTGATCTCCGGGTCTCGAATCGTGCCCATCGGGTCGCCACCCTCCTGGACGACGTCGATCTCGTGGACCAGCATCTCCCTGAGGAGCGCGATCCCCCGATCGGACGCTCCGAGGTGCTCGCGGGAACGATCGACCAGAGCGCCCTGCGTCTCCCAGGCCATCTTGTCCTGCCCGAAGAAGGAGTCCAGGACGTACTCGCCGTCCGGCTGGACCTCGATCTCGGTGTAGTCGATGTGCGGATCTCCCGATTGGTCCTGTACCTGACCGTCCTTGCTCCGCTGGAAGTTGACGACGAAGATCAGCGTGTGCGTGTCGTCGATAGGCACGCGCCAATGCATGTTGTGCCAGGCGCCAGACTGCTGCCGAAGGATGTTGGGGAAGATCAGCGGGTTGCCGCCGCCAACCTCGGCGGGGAACTTCTCGTCGGCCTGGTAGCGCCAGGTCTTGATGAGTCCGTACTCGAAGGGCTGGAAGCCGAACTCCTCGAAGGGCCGTGCGAAGTAGTCGCCGCCGCCGACACCCATGCGCTTCAGCATTTGGGCGTGAAGGAAATACGTGTGGGTAACGTCCGCCGAGTTTTCCTGTGCCTGGAGCCAGTTGCAGTCCAGCGTCGGTTGAAGGCGGATGGTCCGAACGCCATCCTCCCAGGCCATGACGTCCCAGCGAGGCAGGAGCGGTTGTTTCTCCGCCGGCCCGAGGTACGCGAAGAGCAACCCGCCTAGCTTCTGCACGGGGTAGGCCGGGTGCCTGAGGGTATGCTTCATGATCGATTGCGCTGGCTCGAACGGCTGCTCGACACAGCGCCCGCTCGCGTCGTAGAGCCAGCCGTGGTACGGGCATCGAAGTCCCTCGTCTTCGAGAAACCCGTAGTACAGCGAAGTCCCTCGGTGTGAGCAGTGCTCGCCCAAAAGGCCGAAGCCCCCGCTCCGGTCTTTGAAGACGACAAGATCCTCGCCCATGATCTTTAGGCGCTTCTTGGGTCGCTCGTCCGTCAGCTCGCTCGCAACGCAAATCGGCTGCCAGTACCGACGGAGGAGCTCCCCACACGGTGTCCCTGGGCTAACTTTGGTGAGCAGCTCGTTCTCTTCGTCGCGTAGCACGCGGTCCCTCCGATTGTGCAGGCGGCAGCGCCGCGTCGTTGCGCCGATAGTAGGCCGCGAGTCGCCCTACTGTCAATTGAGCGCGATGGTCGAGCAAACTGCGCGGGGAATCGCCTTCGGTCAGCTGTGCTCTTAGCTGGCCGACTTGAGGAACTCGCGCCAGCGTTCCTCGTCCCAACCCACCGCTACCTCGTTGCCCACACGCACGAGTGGAGTGACCAGCAGCAACGGGTCGGCTTCTATCAAAGGAAGGATCGTTCCTTCTGACACACTCGTCAGCCGCAGATGGCGCTCGTGGTACCGCTTGCCGGCGCGGTCCAGCAACGCCTCCCACCCGCATTTCTGGCCAAAACGGCGCAGCTCACCGGCCGCCGCCGCGCGCTGCTCCAGATCGACAAAGTGAATGGTGATGCGGCGCTCCTTGAAGAACCGGACCGCCTTCTTCGTTTCGTTTGACCGTCGCGTTCCAAAGATCTGTACTTCCATGCTGACCGTGTGCTCCACTCGCTGTCGCTCTCCTCATTTGACGGCGTCCGGTATCGTACGACAACAGCCCGCGGGTGGCGTCCTTTAGGAGCGCACCCGGCGTAGAATCTGTGCTGTCATTCGAGAAACGGAGGCTAGGACTCTATGGGCCGATATTCACCGCGCGTCGGGCTTGTGGCCGTGACGCTGCTTACGCTTCTTGCCGCGTGCGCTCCTCAGACGGGACCGTCCGGCACACGCTCGGCACCGGCTGCTGATGCGCCGGTGAGCACTGGGCCGAAACGCATGACGGCCGCGATTCTGGCGGATCCGCCGGTCCTCAACACCAAGATCAACCCTGGAACTGTGGTGACGCCCGGCCACGAGGAGTTAGAGCGGCTCCTTAATGTAGGGATGGCCGCCATCGACGAGGGCGGCGCCCTGCGCGGGCAGCTCGCCGAGACCATTCCGACCCTGGAGAATGGGCTGTGGCAGCTCTTGCCAGACGGACGGATGGAGACGACCTGGAAGATCAAGACCAACGCCAAATGGCACGACGGCGCTCCGGTCACCTCGGCGGATTTCCTCTTCACGGCTCAAGTGGAGCAAGACCGAGAGCTCCCCATTCGGCGCGACGGCGGGTACGATCGGGTCGAGGGTTACTCGGCCCCAGACGCGCAGACGGTCACGATTAGATGGAAGGAGCCGTACATCCAGGCCGATCTCCTTCTAAACAGCGCGTCCCTGCTACCCAAGCACATCCTCGATAAAACGTACACCGAGGACAAAACCGCGCTCCCGAATATGGCCTTCTGGAGCACGGAGTTCGTTGGGGCGGGGCCCTTCAAGGTTCGCGATTACGTCCGCGGGAGCCACGTGGTGGTCCAGGCGAACGACGGCTACGTCCTCGGCCGACCGAAGCTGGACGAGATCGAGGTGAAGTTCGTTCCCGATATCAACACCGTCATCGCCAACGTGCTGTCGGGCACGGTGGACCTGACCATGGGTCGGGGTGTTTCCATCGAGCAGGCCGTTCAGCTTCGCGACCGCTGGCCGGAAGGCAAGGCGGAGATGGCGTTCCGTAGCTGGATGGTGTTGTACCCGCAGTTCACCAATCCGAATCCACAGACCATCTTGAACGTGGACTTCCGTCGGGCCCTAATGCATGCGATGGATCGGCAACAGATGGCCGAAGCAATTCAGGCCGGCGTAGTGCCGGTCGCCCATGCGTTCCTCAACCCCAACGAGCCCGACTACAAGGCCATCGAGCCCAACATCATGAAGTACGACTATTCCGTCACGCGTACGGCCCAGCTCATCGAGGGGCTCGGCTATCGGAAGGGTTCAGACGACATGTACCGAGATGCCACGGGCCAACTCCTGACGGTGCCACTCTGGACGACGGCCGAGACCGACATCCATCTGAAGGCCTTCTACCCAGTGGCTGATAGCTGGCAACGGGTCGGCGTCACCGTCGATCAGCAGGTTCTACCCCAGCAGCGAGCCCAGGACCGCGAGTACCGTGCGCAGTTCCCGAACTTCCTCCTCTGGCGTCAGCCAAACAACATCGCCAGCCTGGCCCGCTACCACGGCTCTTCGACACCGCTGCCCGAGAACAACTTCGTCGGCACAAACAACGCGCGGTACCAGAATCCAGAGTGGGACGCGATCATCGATCGCTATTTCAGCACGATTCCGAAGGCGGACCGCGTCGCGGTTCTGGGTCAGGCGGTGAAACACATGACCGAGAACCTCAACGTCATGGGTCTCTACTACGACACCGAGCCGTCGTTCATCGCCAATCGCCTCCGAAAGGTTGACGTCGTGAAGGCCGATGGCCAGGTCATGTCCTGGAATGCCCACGAATGGGAGGTCCGGGTTAACTGAGTGAGCCGACGTCCGCGCCATTGACGCCGTCGTCGCGGACTGTTACTGTCGCGCTCTAACGCAAATCTTATAAGGAGCGAGTGCCATGTCAGTGTGGGTCGATCTGCTAGGCGCCGAGGTGAGGTACCGAGGCAACAAGTACCAAACGAGGACCATCGAGGCGGGCACGGGCGAGCCGTTGGTCCTGATCCATGGGATAGGCGGCCATGCGGAAGCGTATAGCCGGAACCTGAAGCGGCTGGGCGAGCGCTATCACGCGATGGCGATCGATCTCCTGTGGCATGGCCTCTCGGCAAAGCCAACCTTCTCGAATGAGATGGTGCCCGCGTATGCGGCCCAGGTCGTCGATCTTCTCGATTCGATGAACGTCGAGAGGGCTCACGTGGAAGGTGAATCCCTCGGCGGCTGGGTAACGATGGAGCTCGCCCTTCGTTATCCCGATCGCGTGAATCGCATCGTTCTGAATACAGCGGCGGGAGTTCACTGGAAGCCCGGAACGGTGGACGAGCATCCGGAAACTGGCGTGAACTTGCTCCGCGAGCGGTCCCTGGCTGCGATCCGGGATCCCAACCGCGAGACGGTGCGCAAACGTCTCGAGTGGCTCATGGCGAGCCCGGACCGCGTGACTGACGAGCTCGTTGATATCCGCCACTGGCTTTACAACTACCCACCCACGAACGATTCGCTGACGTGCGTCTTCGAGAACAGCTTCGGCGGGGACGCGCTGAGCCGCATCCCAGAGGACGACCTGCAAAAGATCAAGGCGCCAACGCTGGTGTTGTGGACGGACAAGAACCCCGGCGCGGGGCCGGACGCGGGCCAGCGTCTCGCAAGCGCCATTCCCGGGGCGCAGTTCTACTGCATCAACGACGCCGCGCACTGGCCACAGTGGGAGAAGCCGGAGGAGCACGACCGCGTGGTCTCCTCGTTCCTCGCGGGCGAGAAGGTCGGCTAGCCCGATCGGGTGATCAGGAGGAAACAATGGGAGAGATTCTCGGGCTAGGGGTGACCCACGGCCCGTATGTGCTGTACCCCGAAGCGAGCATGGCGAACTTCTTGAAGCGCGCCCTGAAGGACGAAAAGACACCCGTAGCGATGCGAGATTCCCGCAATTGGCCTGCTGGCATGCAGGCGGAGTGGGGAACCGACGAAGGCCTGAGCTCCGCCTACAAGCACCGCCAGCAGCTGGTGGACGGCTTTCGTCGCGTCCGCCAGGTCTTGGATGACTTTAAGCCCGACGTCGTGCTCATCTGGGGCGACGACCAGTACGAGAATTTCCACGAAGACGTGGTGCCAGCGTTCTGCGTGTACATCGAGGACGAGTACCGCTGTAAGCCGTTCGCTCGGCCCGGCGGCCTCGGAACAGCCGAGAACGTCTGGGGTGTGGATGGCGAGTGGGAGCTGGTCGCGAAGGGCCACCGCGGCGCGGCCAAGGAATTGGCGAACTGGCTCCTGAACGAGGAGTTCGATGTCGCCTGGGCGTACCAACAGCTCCATTTCAATTTCGGCCATGCCTTCTGGCGGACGGTCGCCCACCTGGACTACGACCGAAAAGGCTTCGATTACCCGGTTATCCCGTTCCACGTGAACTGCTACGGCCGTCAGTTCACCCGGGGCAAGAACGGCGAGCTCGATCCGCCCAGCCCCTCCCCCGCGCGATGCTTCAAGCTCGGCGCGGCCGTGGCCCGCTACTTCCAGCAGAGCCCCTACCGCACGGTGCTGATCGGCTCGTCGAGCTGGTCCCACGCCTTCCTAACCGAGAAGAATCACCTTCTCTGGCCCGACGTGGAGACCGACAAAGCCCGCTACGAGCAGCTCCGCACGGGCGATCTGAAAGCCTGGAAGAACATCTCGCTCCCCGAGCTGGAAGACGCCGGCGAGCACGAGATGCTCAACTGGATCTGCCTCGCAGGCGCCATGAACGAGCTGGGCCGCAAACCCACCTACACAGAGTTCGCCGAATCCTGGGTCTCGAACTCCTGCAAGGTCTTCGCCACCTTCGAGCCATAGCTTTCCGGTGCGGTGACCGGACTGCGGCCAAATCCCGAGCTAGATCTGTGCAGGACTCTTGCGTCCGCGATCTGTTCGATCGAAATCGCTGTCGAAGCGAATCCAATCCTCTCGGCAGCTACGAGCGTCCGTATGTTGACCGATCTAGTCTACCCCAGCCTGGGCGACCTATCAGGGCGCTGGGAGGCCCAGGAAGCGCAGGCAGTTCTTCCAGGTGATCGCTTCCATGTCGGCCTCTGAGAATCCCATGGATCGCAGAGTCTTGCCCACAGGGTCCTCGCGTGGGACGAAAGGGAAGTCCGTCCGCACGACGATCTGGCTCGTCCCCATGATGTCGTTCAGGTAGCGAATGGCGCGGTGATCGAAGAGCTGCGTCTCGCTGAGGAAATGCTACGGGAGCAACGATGTCGAACGAGCGTCGTCCCTTGTCCCAGTTGGCAGACAAGCACGTGACCGTCGGTTCATTTAGCCCAGCAAAATTGGTGTTCTCTTATAGACACCCTAAAGGAGTTCAGCATACCCACACGCTACGGAGCCGAGCACGGCATGACGACACGTCCTACGTCATCAGCGTCATCAGTGTCATCAGCGTCATCAGCGAATTCCTTTCCGTGCTCTGACTGAGAGCCTTGCTAGGTGGCTAGGGATCTCCACAGCGCCGAGCTAGACGGACCTACGAGGGGGAGCCCATCGCTGCGTTGCTCGATCGAGCGAAGGTCTCCAGTGAGCGAAGCTCGGACTGTAGACTGGCCGAGCACATGTCATGGACCAGGAGTGAAGGGAGAATGTGATGCCAAAGAGCTCAACGAGCTTGCAGGCTGAGCTTAGCGCGTTTGATATTCCGTCGGCGTTGGTGACGCCGACGATGCTAGCAATGCTGGGCCCGACGTTCTCCGAACAAGATGTAATTTTGGCCGCGTTCCTCAGAGAAGGTCGTAGCGATATTCGCTACGCAGAAACCGTGAGCGATGAGGATGACAATCCCCCCGACAGGGTGACCGCCTGACTCTCCTTGCCTCAAGCGTTCGGACACTCGTATGCGTGGCGGAAGGTCGAGGATTCTTCGGATTTCGGACGCAGACCGTCGCATCCTGGTCGTATAAGTTTATCGCCGGCATCAGCGCAGATGTAGGGCGGCTCGCTGTCACGCCTCACCCGCGCGCAACGCTGAGCAATCCAGCGCTGCAGTTCGAACCGAAGAAAGACAAGCATGACCCATCCGCCTTCATAGCGTTTGCGAATGCAATCCAACACCATCACGCTGCTGCCCGAGCTGATCGTCCTGCAGCTACCGTCCAGTCGAATTCGACCGCATTCATTGACGAACTGGAACGGCTCGGAGAATTAAGGACGAGAGACCTCCTTACTGAGGAAGAATTCCAGGCCGCAAAGAGGAAACTACTAGGAGTTTGAACTGCTGCTTCCCAACCAAGTTATTCCCCAGTCGCGGAGCGACTTCTATAGCGGCTGACGGAGGGTCAAGGCGGGACGTCAGCCGCTATCCATCAGCCGTTAGGCTGAATATCCGGGCCTGCCACCCTCCCCGCGAAGCGTAGGGAGGGCCTTTGAATGATTGCGCCCGAAGGGCGAAGTCGGTCACGAATAGATCGTGATCACCAGCGGACCCGAGGGACACGACGCGCTTCTTTCGCCGCCTGTTGACCAAGAATCACTTCGAGGAAGATATTCGTGTCGAGAAGTAGCCTCACGCTTCGCCGATTCGCCACCGGGAGATTTGGTGCTGGAGCTCTACTGACGTGTAGCGATCCTGGAGATCGCTGAGAGCGCCGGCCCAATCAAATCTCATCGGCGGGGGGCGATTCTTGCCACGCTTCGACAACAAGAACTCGACAAAATCTTCAACCTCGCGTCGCAATTCCGGAGGAAGCTCGTTTATACGGTCTTGGAGCGTCGCCATTCGCGGATCCAATTCTCTCGGCAGGTACGAGCGTCCGTATTGACCGATCTAGTCTAGCCTAGTCTGCACCGGCCCGGGGTTCCCCTTTTGGCCGTGGTCATATCTGGGCTGGCGTCAATTCACGAGAGGCAAGAACGGCGAGTTGGATCCATTGCCGAGGAAGTCGCACACTCGCTCGTTGTGGGCCGAGCGGTTCGGCATCAGGCCACGTGGCTCCGTTCGAACGCAACCCAGTGAACCGACGGCAGCACCTCAGCGCACGTGGACTCGAGCTCGGCAAGGTTGACGAGCCGAAATCCAGCCCGTGCATCAGGCACGGCGTCCGAGGCATCGAGCTCAGCCGGATAGACGGCGGACCGATGCTCGAACTCAATAGGTGGCGCAGAGGTGATCGTCCAGATCCGTGGGACTCCGTCAGCCTGCGGCTCAACGGGCACGCTCTCAACCCAGCCGAGCGACCTAACCCGACTGACGAACTCCTCTACGAGGCGCTCGTCGGCTTCGGTGGCTAACTCAGAGTGTCGATTCGGCATAGCGCCATATTACGTCGCGCGCTGTAGACACCGCACGATTCCCACTGCGTCACTGCGGTGACAGGGCACGAATGAAGTCGGCGCCCGCTGCCTCAGTTCTAAACTGACCCAGGACCATGAGTTGATTGGCTGCCAGCTCCGGCGTCAGCATACGAGCGGCTCTGCTTAGACGATCCAGCCTGGGGCCAATGTGAAGCCACTGAGTTACAAGAATGCCAGCATGCTCACGGCCGCTGGCTTGCCACGTGTGGTGAAGGGGGTCGAAGTCCTTCCTGTTCTGCGTCGCTATCACCGCACCTAAGCGAGTCGCGTTCTCGAGATGGGCCTCGTCGTCCTTGCCCTCGACTCCGAGCTCTGACGTCACATAAATCAAGTGGCCCGCCGCTCTGAGCTGACGGGCCACCTGCCTTGCAATCAGGCAGTCATCAAGGTACAGAGGCACCAAGACGAGCCTCTTTCGCGCGCTTGATCGCCTTGAGGCGCTGCGCTTCGTCCGCTTGCTTCGTGCGTCGCGCCTGCTGCTGAAGCTTCTCGGGAAGCCTACTTATGATGCGCTCCTCCGCCTCTTCGTCCGCCTTGCGGATCTGTTCCATTTCGTCAGGGTGGTCTGCAGCGTGCGCGAGTGCCTCGTAAACAGCCGCGAGCGGCACATCGTACTCATCGGCAATATATTCTGGGCTATCGCCGGTTTCATACAGACCAAGCACGGTGTAGACACGAAGGCCGGTCCCGTCGATTTCGGTATCACCGTTTTGAGCTGTGATTAGGTGTCGGAACGCCAGCGTCATGTCACCAGTTTACCTCTCGCGCATACCACTCAGCGGGGCGCCTCAAGACCCAAGAAGCGGAGGCAATTCTGCCAGGTAATCGCTTCCATGTCGGCGTCTGAGAAGCCCATGGATCGCAGCGTTTTGCCCACGGGGTCTTCGCGTGGGACGAACGGGAAGTCAGTGCCTACGACGATCTGACTGGTGCCCACGATGTCGTTCAAGTACTTGATCGCCCGGTGGTCGAAGAGCAGCGTGTCGTAGTAGAGCATGCGAGCGTACTCGGTTGGCGACTTGGGCAAGTGGGCGCGCAGCGGATTCTCACGGGCGGGCGTCGGGTTCGGCTCCTCGCCGTTCCATTTGCCGCTCCACCCGTGCTCCAGGCGAGGCAGGAAATACGGAAATGTGCCACCTCCATGGCTGAAGGCGACGCGCAGGCCTGGAACGTCCTCGATGATGCGCCCGGTGATCATGGACGCGATGGTAAGGCCCGTGTCCATCGGGAAACCGACGGGATTGTCCACGCCCGGCCCGACGTACCGGTCACGGAACGTCGGGTGCAGCGCGTGGACGAAGACCGCGAGGTCCAGCCGAGCGACCTCCTGGAAGAAGGGCAGGAACCGGGGCTCGCCGAGCGACTTTCCCAGGATGTTTGAGCCGAGCTCGACGCCGAGTAGGCCCATGTTCTTGACCTCGGTTAGCTCCTTGGCTGCGAGATCCGGGTCCTGCAGCGGCACCATGCCCAGCCCGTAGAAGGACTTCGGCGCCGCCTGTGCCATCTTGGCGATCGTGTCGTTCGTGTACCGACTCATCTCGACCGCGTCTTCGGGCGTGAACCAGTAGGAGAGCAGCTCCGGCATCGGCGAGATGACCTGGGCATCGACTCCCTCGCCTTCCATGGCTTTCGCTCGGCGCGCCGGGTTCCAGCACACGTCGCTGACCGTGCGGAAGTTCTCTCCCGCGATCATGACCTTGGCCCGACCCGGCTCGAAATGGTCCATGGACGGCCAGCGCCCAGCGCTCGCGCGACTACCGGCCGGCGGGAAGTTCTCTGGAACGATGTGCGCGTGCAAATCGATGATCACGCTCGAGTTGCCTCCTCGTGTTACGGAACGGCCGCGCCGCCCCCGACGCTCAGGATCTGTCCGGTGATGAATGATGCGTCGTCCGAAGCCAGGAAGATGATGGCCGCGGCCTGCTCCTCTTTCTTCCCCGGACGCCGCATCGGGATGTTCTGTAGGTGCCGAGACGCGAGCGACTCGAACTGCGCCTGCCGCTCATCCGCCGGGATCTCACGGCGGCTTTCTCCTGGAATGCGAGTTACCAGGCCGTCGTCGGGATCATCGGAGACCGTCCAGTGCGGAGCAACGCAGTTGACGCGGATGCCCATCGTGGCCGTCTCGAGGGCAAGGCTCGTCGTCATCGCGAACACGCCTCCCTTTGAGGCGGCGTAGGGCAAGCGCATCGTCCCTCGCGGCGCATTCGAGCCAACGTTGACAATCGCGCCGGACTGCCGCTCCACCATGTGCGGGAGCGCCGCCCAACAGCACCACATTGTCGTCCAGAAGTTGTTCTGGACGTTGGCCATCAGCTCTTCGGGTGTGTACTCCCATCCGTACTTGGGCCCATACATCGAGCCGCCAGCCGTGTTCACCAGGATGTCGATGCGCCCCCACTGGTCGATTGCTGCGGTCATGAGCGCCGTCGCACCCTCGGCCGTGCTCACGTCGCCGATCCACATTTCGGCCTCGGCGCCGTAGTCCCTCAGCTCATCCCGCGTGCGCTGGCCGCCCGCGATATTGCGATCGGCGACGAGAACGAGCGCGCCCTCTTCGGCGAATCGCCGCGCCGTCGCGCGGCCGATGCCCTGCCCGGCCCCCGTGATCACCGCTGCTTTGCCCGCCAGACGCTTCCCGCCGGCGGCCCTGGGATCGAGCACTGGTCGTTCTGACATGCCCTTCTCCGTTACTTCAATTCCCAAAGGTGAGCGTTGAAGACTTCGGCTCCCTGGCGCGGCCCCTGCAGCCCGGCCACGTGCGCCACGACCTGGAAGTCATAGTAGAGCGGAATCAACGGTACCTCATCGCTGACGATCTTCATCGATTGCGCGATCTGCTGCGCTCGCTGATCCGGATCGAGTGTCGCGTTGAAGGCATTGTAGAGGTGGTCGTACTCGAGGTTGGACCACGCCCCGCGGTTGGAGCCCTGCCAGCGGTTGGCGGGCCCTGGAATCGTCGCGCTGATCAAGGCGTTCGGGTCGCCCCCGACACTTCCCTGCAGCGCAGGGAAGGTGGCGCGGAATTCACCATCCTGCAGCCTCGCGACCGGGAATGGTACCGAGGTTGCGTCTATGCCGTTCCGCTTCCATCCGTCCACGAGGATGTTGTTCTGCTGTTCGTTCTGCCCGCCGGCCGAGACGCGTAGCTCGAGGTTGAACCGCGGGTTCCCGAACGCACCGTCGGCTCCTCGCGTGTGGCCCACGTCGTTGAGAAGCTGCTCGGCCCGCCGCGGATCGTATGGATACTTCGTCACTGCACGGTCGACAGTCTGGAACCACGGGTCCGATGGCAGGGTAAGGCCGTGCATCAGGATTCCTCGTCCCTCTAGGAGACCGTCGTTCAAGGCTTGACGATCGATTGTCAGCGCCAATGCCTGACGGAAGCGCACGTCGAGAATCGACGGCGGGTTCACCACCTCGGGACGGAATTGCACCTGCAGGAACCGGCGGTCCGCCGGGGTCAGCAGCACGCTTCCATCGCTCGCCGCTGCCCATTGGTCGCGCAGCACCTTGCCGTGCTCGAACCCGATCGTCGAATCGACCGCGATGTGAGTCGTGCCCGCCAGGAGGCCCGCAACGGCCGCGTTGGGATCGCTCACCACCAGCAAATGGACGCGATCGACCTTCGGACGGCCCAACGCGTAGCCATCGAACGCCGCGCCGTCCAGATAGGTGCCAGGCTCCCACTGATCGAGCCGATACGGCCCCAACCCCACGTACCGCGTTGTCCAGTACGGCAGGTTGGCGAATCCCGCGGCGTCGAGCTCGTTCAGTGATTGGCCGAGGATGTGCCGCGGCAATGGCGAGAAGCGATTGTCCAGCACCCCAGCATCGGGGAACGGCTGGAGCCAGCGAACCAGAACGGTGCGCGGATCGGGTGCCGTGACCTCCGAGATCAGGTTCTGCGGTAAGGGGTCGAATCCACCGATCGGGGTCGTCGCATAGACCTGCTGCGCGAACGCGAAGTCGTCCGCTGTTAGCGGCGTGCCATCGTGCCATCGAAGATCCGGACGAAGCGTGTAAGTCGTCTCCATGACGCCATCAGGGAACACTCTCCACGCCTCGCTGTTGAGTCGGGGCAAAGACTCGGCGAGCAGCGGCTGCGGGACGCCCCGGTCGTCCAGGCGAGCTAAGTCGGCGTTGAAGAACTGCCGCGTCGCGAACAGGTTGAGGCCAGCCCCCCGCTTCGAGTTCAGGGACCCAGGCTCCCCCCGAATCGCGACAGTAACGGTGCGGCTAGCCCGCGGTGCAGCGCTCGCCGGCGCGGCTCCACCGTCGCGTGTACCGGTTGCACTCGTGGCGGCCGGATACGGCCCCCCGCACGCCGCGAACGCCAACACCAAGAACCCCACAAGCGCTGCACGGGTGCCCCCTCCCCCCTTGCGAGGGAGGGATGGGGAGCGGGGTGAAATCTTGTCACCAGTAGTGCGCAGCGTCGGCATAAGCCCCAATCGGTGTCTCTTCAGCTTCCATCTCCGCGCACCGACAACGGCTCCCGTTCCTCGCTCCCCTTTGCCTCGGCGTGCGTTCCGTTCGCGCCATTAGTCGAGAACTTCGGTCGCCGCGCGCGATTCGCGATGAGCTGCCGCTCCGCGATGATGAAGGAATCCGTCGGCGCCAGGACTTCGGGGTACTGCCATCGGGTTGTCCCCATCGCGTCATAGTCCTGGTTCGAGAAGTTGTAGTGGTTCAGCCACTCGACGAGGAACTTGAACGTGAACCGCTCGTAGAGGCGGCCCAGCTTCGTCTTGATACGGCGCGACCGAAAATAGATGACCCGCGTCAGGTTCTCCTCTACGGGCACGCAGACCCGCGTGTACAGGTGCGGGATCCGCTGCATGCCGGGGAGGTGCATGCCGCCCTTCCACTCCTCGGGGCCCTCGAGCAGGATCCGATTCTTGTAGAAGTGGCGGTCGAAGAACTCGAAGATCCACGCCCACAGCAGCCGGCCGCGGCCCAAGGGCCAGTACCCGCCTACACGCGGGTAGTACATCTGGTAGGGGATCTCGCCGTCCTTAGCGTAGTAGTTCGCCGCGCCGTCACGATTCTCCGTCACGACAACCCGATCGTTCAGGATCTTGCTCGGATACCCCAGTGGCGTTCGAGGTCTCCCACCGCCGAGACGCGTGTGGCCGGAGAACAGGTGCCGAACGGCATTCCGATGCACGTACCAACAGTTGTGGGCATCGTTCGTGTTTTCTAGCGCGATCATCCAGTTGCAGTGCCAATACTGGTACGTGGTGAGGATCAGCATCTCGGCGCTCTCGTCGAAGAGCTCCGGCGGGACGTCCTCTTCGATCGGGGCGGGCTCCCCCTCGCCCATCCAGACGAACACCGTGCCCTTGAGCGTCCGCGTCGGATGCTTGCGAGCCTTCAATTTGCCCACCATCTTCGAGTCCGGCCCCTCGGTGATGAACTCGACGCATTCCCCGTCGCCGTCGAAGGTGGCGCCGTGGTATGGGCAGCTCAGGTAGCCCTTCCAGAAGCAGTCGCCCCAGGACAACATGACCCCCCGGTGCGGGCAGTAGTCCCAGAAGCACTGCACCTCACCCTCTTTGTCTCGAAAGAACACGAGGTCGATTCCGAGCATTCGCAGACCGACCGGCTTCTTCCAACCCACAGCGTTGTCGGGAATGGCGGGGTACCAGTATTCGCGAAGGCCTAGCGGCGGTATGAGGCTCCGACGGTCGTCCGGGTTGCTTGGCGGGGAAAAGGTCAGCGGCTCACCGCCGTGTCTGCCGCGTGCGTAGTCCTTCCAGCCCCCTGGGTATCCACCCCGAATCTTGTTGAAGCTCTCCAAGAGTCCCACTGTTGACCTCCCGCCCACCGGAGCTGACCGTTCGGCCGAGTATAACCCCGCGCCAGCCGTAAGGAATCACGGCGATGTAGACTAGCCAAAACAGCTCGGGGCTCCGTTCTAAAGGGGGTAAGCGTGCGGAACGTCCGACTCTTCAAGTCTTCGGCATCTCATCGCCACCTTATTGGCATGATGTTGATGGCACTACTTGCCTCTGCTTGCACCACGTCCGCACCGCGGCCGGCATCAGAGCAGGCGCAAGCTCCAGTGGAGCGGCCTAAGCGGCCGGTGGTGATGGTGGGTCAGGTTGAGCCTGCCACGCTCTCGGCCAAAGTCCTTCAAACAACTGGTGGTCTCGCAATAGGCGCCACGCTCCGGCTCTTCAATGCAACGCTCGCGGAGATCGACAAGAACGGCGTTCCCCAACCGTATCTCATCGAAGCGTTGCCCCAGCTCAATACGGATACGTGGCGCGTGTTTCCTGATGGCAAGATGGAGACCACATACAAGCTGAAGCCTGGCCTCGTCTGGCACGATGGCGCGCCGTTGACCGCTGAGGACATCGTCTTCACCTGGCGCGTCTTGACCAACCCTCAGATCGGCGAAGGCGCTGCTCGTCCACAGGTGTTCATGGAAGAGGCGATCGTTCGAGATCCGCTGACCGTGGTCATCCGGTGGAAGCAGCCGTTCCGCGACGCGGCCGAGCTCGATGCTGCGTTCCTGCCGTTCCCGCGACACCTCCTCGAGCAGACGCTGGAAACCGCGCCTGAGACACTGCCCAGTCGGGCCTACTGGACGTCTGAGTTCGTCGGCCTTGGCCCCTTCAAGCTCGATCGGTGGGAGCCGGGCGCATACATCGAGGCCTCGGCGTTCGACCGCCACGTCACGGGCCGACCGAAGATCGATCGAATCAAGCTCGTTTTCACGGGGGATGCAAACACCGCACTCACGGGACTTCTTTCAGGCGAAGTCCATGTCACCCTGGACGACGCCATTCGGGCAGAGCAGGGACTCGTTCTGAAGCGCGAGTGGGGCCCCAAGAACGGCGGGAGTGTCCTCGCCTTCCCCGATCAATGGCGGCGGAACGAGGTGCAGCACCGTCCCGAGTACGCGAATCCGCCGGCATTGCTGGACGTTCGCGCCCGGAAGGCACTCTCACATACGATCGACAAGGAAGCGCTGAACGAGCTGAACTTCCAGGGAGAGGGCTTCCTTACCGACTCGGTGATGCCCCCAAAACTGGACTACTCGCCCCTGGTTGACGCCGCGGTGGTGAAGTATCCGTTCGACGCGCGTCGGGCCGAGGCATTGATGACCGAGGCCGGCTTCGTGAAGGACAGCCAGGGCTTTTACACGAGCGCCGGAGAGCGCCTGACGTGGGAGATCAAGACCAATGCCGGACCACAGTCGGAGTCAGAGGTTCAGTACCTCGCTGACATCTGGCGGCGAAACGGCTTCGATTTCCGCGTCGCGATCAACCCACCGGCGCTCTCCCGCGATGGCGAGGTTCGCGCCGCGTTCCCGACGCTCTTCGGCGGCGGAGGCACCGTTGGTGACGACCAGTTGGTGCGCTTCGTGACTTCCGAGATCCCGCTGCCGAGCAATCGTTGGATCGGGTCCAATCGCGGAGGGTTTAGGAACGCCGAATTCGATCGCCTGGCCGAGTCGATCAACACGGAGCTGGACCGACGAGCGCGCGGCCCGATGATCGCGGAGGCCGTGCGCATCTTCTCCGACCAGGTGGGTGCCCAGTCCCTCTACTTCAATCCCGGGATTCTCGCGCACGTCTCGGCGCTCAAGGGACCCGAGGTGTCTGCCCCCGGCTCCCAGCGCACCTGGAATGTCCACCAGTGGGAGTGGGACGGGTAGAGCTACGAGCGCGGGCGAGCCTTGCCGAATGGAACCTCATAGATCTGGTGACGATTGTCGTACACGTCTTCCCACAAGGCGACCTTCGCCGTTGGGCCGCCATGCTTCGCCACGACCTCCGGATCGCCTTCGACGATCCAGCCCGGTAGCTCGATGAGCTGGTTCCGCTCAGGATCGCGGACCAGGGCCATCGGGTCCTCGCCCCGCTGGACCCGCTCGATCTGCTCCCGAAGGAGCTGACGGAACAGCATGACCCCCGTGTCCGAAGCGCCGAGGTGCTCCCGCGTCCGGTCGAAGATTGCGCCCTGAGTCTCCCACGCCATCGCGTCCTGGCTCGGGAACGTGTCCACAGGGAAATCGCCGTCGTCGTTCTTGTACTGGGTGACCGTGTCGCCGCCACGCTGAAAGTGCGATTCCGCGCCGTTCCGGAGGAACATGCAGGTAAAGATCTGGGTGTGGGTGTCGTCGATCGCCACACGCCAGTGGATCGAGTTCGTGGGTCCCGAGGTGAGGCGAAGCATGTTAGGGAAGAGCAGCGGGTTGCCGCCGCCGTGCTCTGCCCCGAATCGGCCCCCGTCATCCGCGTAGCGCCAACTCTTCACCAGCCCCCACTCGAACGGCTGGAAGCCGAACTGCTCGATGGCGCGGTAGTAGTAGTCGGCGCCCGGTAGCCCCATGAGCTTGGACATGTGTCCGTGCAGGAAGTAGGTGTGGGTGACGTCCGCGGTGTTCTCCTCCGCCTGAACCCAGTTGCAATCCAGCACCTGGTGCCGCGCGAGCTTCCGTGTACCGTCTTCCCAGGCCACCACGTCCCACCGGGGTAACAGCGGCCGCTTCTCTGGCGGCCCCATGTAGGCGAAGAGAAGCCCGGCGAGCTCCTGGACCGGATAGGCAGGATGGCGCAACGTGTGCTTCATGAGCGATTGCGCTGGCTCGAAAGGCTGCTCGATGCACCGCCCGTCTTGGTCGTACAGCCAGCCGTGGTAGGCGCATCGAATGCCCTCTTCTTCGAGGAAGCCGTAGTAGAGGGAAGTCCCGCGGTGCGAGCAATGCTCACCCAGTAGCCCATAGCCGCCCTTGAGGTCGCGGTAGAGCACCAGCTCTTCGCCCAGGATCCGCACCCTCATCTTCGGCCGATCCTCGGTGATCTCCTCGGCCAGCGCCACGGGATGCCAGTAGCGCCGGAGCATCTCGCCGCCCGGAGTTCCCGGCCCCACGCGAGTCAGCAGCTCGTTCTCCTCTTGGGTCAACATCTATGGTCCTCCTATGAGTGCCCCCTCCCCCCTTGCGGGGGAGGGCTGGGGTGAGGGGTGAGCTCGCGCCCTAGCGCAGGATGTGTTGGGCGTAGTGGTCTGGGCTGCCGCCCGCCTTCAGCGGCTCCGGCATCTTGACCGGCGACGACGATTGGTTCTGGAACTGAATTTCCTTCTTCTGACGAGACGATTCGATCATACCGATACAGCACTCGAGCGTCGCGCGGCCCCAATTGTGGTCGGGGAACGTCGGTCGGCCCTCGTTGATCGCGGCGACCATCTCTCGCAATTCGGCCCCCGGCTTCGCGGGCACTTTGATGAGCTCGCGGCCCCGCTCTGTGTACAGGTAGAGACCTTCAGGGTGCTGGCGCATGTCGCCGCGCTCGCAGCTCACGACCATGAAGCCGAAGAAGTTGGCCTGAGTCACGCTCGAATCACCGCCATGGCCGCGCTGAAGCAGGAGGTCTAGATCGTTCTCAGGCAGGTCGTAGAACTCCTCGACGGGCATCGGTCCCGTCGAGCGTGGTCGAGGCGTCGCCATCTTGTCCTCGGGGCGCACGCCGCCACCCTCGCCGCGGTTGAAGGTCAATTCCATCGTATCGAAGTTGCCGTACCCGTTGAACGTCGCGAGGGCTGTCACGCCGGTCTCGAACTCATAGAAAGCGGAGTAGTTTCCGTGGACGTTGATCTGCGGGTGCCAGGCGCCGACCGTCGCGCGAACGCTCTTCGCCATGCCGCCCGCGAGATACCGGACCATGTCGAGCTGGTGCGGCCCCTGTCGATACACGACGCCGCCGGCCTTGGATGCGTCGAGCGTATGCGACTCCCACGGTCGCTGCGTCCAGTCGTTGTACGTAGCAATGGTGATTTGGATCGGCCGGCCGATCTGTCCGCTCGAGATGATCTCGCCCATGGCCGGAACGAACGTGTTGTAGATCTTGCTGTGGCCCTGGACGTACCGGACGTTGTTCTTCTCGATCGCCTCGCAGATACGGTCCGCCTCTTCCATCGTCGTCGCCATCGGCTTCTCGCAGATGACGTGCTTGCCGTGGTTTGCTGCGAGGATCGCGTGCTCGGCGTGAAAGTTGTTGGGAGTCGCCACCCAGATCGCATCGCACGCGTCGGACTTCGCCATCTCCTCCACGCTCGTGAAGGTCTTGACGCCGAACTTCTTCTCGAAGCGAGTGAGCTCGTCAACGCGAAGGTCTGCCGCGGCGGTGAACTTGGCGCCCTCGACCACGCTGAAGCCGTGGAGCACCTGGCGGGCGCCGACGCCGAGGCCGGCCATCCCGAATCGCACTTCTTGCACTATCTACTCCAATTCCAGTTGCGCCCCGTGGCGCCGGACAGACTCGCTGTTTGCGCTGGGCCTAGGTGAGCGTCGCCGCGGCGAACGCGGGCCGACCCACCCATGAGTCACCCCGGGCTGCCAGATCTTCGCAATGGTCCTTCCAGCTCACTGAGCTTGGAATGACGCCGTATGTTGCTACGACGGAGGGGAAGTGGTTCTTCGCAGGATCGCGCACGATCGCGGGCGGGTCCCGACCTTCCTGCACGTCTTTCATCGCGGCGACCATGAGCTTGCGCGCGATCACGATTGGCGCGTCGTTCGGGGCCAGATGCTCGTTGGTTCGATCCTGGATCGGGCCAGCGCCCTCCGTGGTACAGAGGTCCTGGGCCGCGAAGTAGCGCATGTCGATGCCGCTATAGCTCTCGCCGATCATCGATCCACGGTCCTGCAGGAAGCGCGTACCCTTGTTCGCGATCGGCATAAAGCTCGGGGCGGGGGTGAACTTGTCCCGGTTTCGCCGCAGCTCGTCCTTGTCGTAGGGCTTGTCGCGGTCGAAGGAGACGACGTACTTCCAGTGATGTGTGTCATCGATAGGCACGTGCCAGTTGAGTCCGCCGGCGGGGAACGCGTACATGTTGGGCATCATGAAGGTGCCCACCCGAATGTAGTTCTCCTCGTCGTTCAGCGTGCGGATCTTGCACACGCGCAGCCCCACGTCTACCAGCTCCGCCTCGCACCGCTCCATGTAGGGCGCGGACCCACGGTGCGCCAGCTCGGAGATCGAGCCGTTCGCTCCCGGTGCGTTTGCGGCGCTGCCGTCCTGCGCCTGGAGATCCCGCCGACTGTAATGGAGGAAGGAAACGTGCAGGAGATCGATGTTTCCCTCATTCCCCTGCAGGTAATTGCACTCGCTGAAGATCTTGGTGACGAACACGTGCTCCTCGCCGTGGACGAGGAAGTCGTAGTTCGGCAGTAGCGGTGGCTCCCCGGGACCCATGTACGTAAAGATGAAGCCGTTGCGCTCGATGCATGGGTATGCCGTCTGGCGGATCCGTTCATGGAACGTCGACCCACTCGGCTCTCCGGGTTGTTCGAGGCATCGCCCCGTCCGATCGTAGAGCCAGCCGTGGTAGATGCAGCGCAGTCCGCCGTCCTCGACGCGACCGTAGCTCAAATCCGCGCCGCGATGGGAGCAATGGATCCCCAGAAGCCCGGGCCGACCATCGTCGTCGCGGAACAATACGAGGTCTTCGCCTAGCAGTCGTACCGGCAGCGGCGCCCCACCCAGGGGCAGCTCCTCCGAAAGCGCCGCCGGTTGCCAATATCTGCGGATCAGCTCCCCGCAGGTGGTTCCGGGGCCCGTCCGGGTAAGGAAATCGTTCTCTTCCTTGGTTAACACGTTTCGGCCTCCATTGGTCCTGCAGCCTCAGGACATTGAATCAGATCGGGCACACCCCGTCTAGGACGGGACGATATTGTGACCTCACAATAGGCGCAAAGCCCTCTTGATTTCCACCAGGGCTGGCCCCAAAATGCCACCAATGACAGAGAACCGTCTGGCATTGGTCAATCATTGGCTGCTCGTTGGCGCTACACCCGAGCAGCTCGAGCCCCTCGCAGGGCTTGCGCGAGCTGTGCACCTGCCCCCTGGCCAGGTGATCTTCCGTGAGGGGGATCCGGCGGACGGCCTCTACCTCATCGTCTCTGGCTCGGTCCGTGTAGCCGCGAGCAATTCCCAGGACGACGTTCAAGTCTCCGTTGCCCACGCGAACGACGTCGTTGGTGAGATGGGCGTCCTCGACGGCGAGCCGCGGTCCGGAACTGCGATGGCCGTCGAGCCAAGCGCCGCGTACTTCTTGCCGGCGGAGCCATTCCTCGACGTGCTCGAGCGCGCCCCGATGGTGGGCATGCGGCTCCTCGGCATTCTGGCGCGCAAGCTGCGGGAGACGAATACCTCGCTCACCGAGGTCGCGGGCATGCCGGAGAATCCGATGCCCGTCGAAGAAAAAGCTACGGCAGACGACGACACGACACTGAAGATGGGTACGTTGGAGCTTCCGAAGCCCGCGCCTCCGCCGCCAGCAAGGCCTCCAATATCCCGTCCAGCGGTGGCAAACCCCGTCCTCTCCGAGCTTCAGAAGTACCTACAGGCCGTTCACCCCCTCGTCGAGACTCTGGATAGTGAATACCACCGGTGGATGGAACTCGCCTCGACGGACGGGCACACGCTGGATCTCGGTCGGGACCCGACCGGACAGTACGCGGCGCTCTACCTCTGGCGTGGCGGTCAGGATACACGCAAGTTCACATTGGCCCAGCCGGAACGTTCGGCGCGTCAGTTTTATGAGGCGTACGCCTTGTGCCTCGAATCACGCGAGGTCGCGGCCCGCCTCTTCAAGGACGCCGCCGAGATGGCGCCCGTGAAGAACCCTGCCCGCCAGATCTCGGATGCGAACAAGAAGATCGTCGAGGGCGAGCGGCAGCGGGAGCGGGCCGAGAGCTCCCTCAACCATTTGAAGGCGGGCTAGCCCTCCCGCTCCGAGTGCTCGGCTATGACGTGCGCCACGGCGCAGGTGAGCCGCTTCGCCGTTGGCACGTGCAAGAACTCGTTTGGCCCGTGGGCGTTCGATTCCGGACCCAGGACGCCAGTGATGAAGAACTGCGCCCGCGGGAACCGCTCGCCGAGCATCGCCATGAAGGGAATCGTCCCACCTTCGCCCATGTAGGCCGCGTCGCGTCCGAAGAAGTCGCGAGATGAGCGCGCGACAGCATCCGCCAGCCAGGGCTCGGTGGCCGGGGCGTTCCACCCGTCCGCGGACTGCTCCGGCTCGAACGTCACGTGGGCGCCGTAAGGCGGGTCGCTCTCTAGGATCTCTTTCAGCCGTGCGCTCGCCCGTTCCGCGTCACAGGTCGGCGGTATTCGAAGCGAGACTTTGACCGCCGTGAACGGTCGCATCACGTTGCCCGCGCTCTCCAGCGGGGGAAGCCCGTCGGCGCCAGTGATGGACAAGGCCGGCCGCCACGAGTGGTTCAGTATCAGCTCCTTCACGTCGTGGCTTACCGGCTCGACGCCTGGAAGGAGCGGAAGGCTCGTATACATCTCCTCCTCGACGATGCCGGCAAGATCTCCCGCTTGCGCCAAGCGCTCGCTGGGAATCTCGACGTGAAACTCCGATGGCAAGATGGCACCGGTTCGCTCGTCTTCGAGTCGACTCAGAAGTTGCCGCATGACGCGAAAACTCGACGCGACCAGTCCCGACCCGTAGCCTGAGTGGACCCCTTCCCGGAGGAGCTCGACCCTGAGGCTACCTGCCACGAGGCCGCGCAATGAGGTCGTTCCCCAGAGCTGGTCGTAGTTGCCGCATCCGGAGTCGAGGCATACCACCAGACTGGGTCGGCCGATCTGATCGGACAGAGCCTCGAGATAGTACGGAAGGTCGAAACTCCCGCTCTCCTCACAGCCCTCGATGAGAACGACACACCGCGCGTGGCGAACTTGCTGCGCAGCCAGCGCGCGCAGGGCGGTGACCGCCGCGAAGGTAGCATAGCCGTCGTCCGCCCCGCCTCGGCCGTATAGCCGATCGCCCTGAAACACCGGGTTCCATGGCCCGAGCCCTTCCCGCCAACCGGTGAACTCCGGCTGCTTGTCGTAGTGTCCGTACAGCAAGACGCAGTCGTCCGAGTCCCCAGGAACCTCCAGAAAGAGGAGCGGCGTGCGTCCAGGCAGCCGAACGATCCGCGGCTCGACGCCGGCGATCCCCTCTGCCCGACACCAATCGGCAATCAGGCTCACGGCGCGCTCCATGTGCCCGTGGGCTTCCCACTCGCGGTCGAAGGCCGGCGACTTGTTGGGAATGCTGATGTAGTCCTGCATGACCGGCAGGATCGATCGATCCCACACGTCCTCGACGAATTTCTGGGTCTTCGTGTGCTCCACGCGATCTACCGCTTTTCCAACAGCGGCACGAGCGCAGCCGCCGCGGCAAACAGCGCCGCGTCTTCATTCGTGAATCCGATGAGCTGCAGCCCAAGGGGTAGCCCTTCCGCCTCTAGCGCCGGGATCGACATCGACGGAGTCCCAAGAAGCGAGCCTGGCACCACGAAGATCGGGTCGCCAGTCGATCCCAGGCCGTGTGGCGCTGCGCCAGTGGCAGCGAGCGTCATGCAAACGTCGAAGCGGTCCTGGAGCTGCGTGTACGTCTTGCGGATGCGGTCCCGCTCGATGATCAGCCCCTGGTACTCCTCGAGGGTCATCGCTTCCGCCGTGGTGAGGCGATCCAGGGCGCTCTCGCTCAGAGCCGCGCGGTCCATGTCGCGAGCGTAGGTGTTGAGCGGCCAGCGACCCTCCCAGGCATTGATCTTCATCGCCAGCGGATGGGCGTTGGCGAGAGACGCCTCCACCGCGGCCACCGTTTGGTCCGTGTTCCGGTCGGCGATCTCGATCCCCGCTGCGGCCAGCCGATCGCGGGCGCCGAACAGCGCACGCTTCGATTCCTCGCTCGCACGGTCCCAACCCGCTGTCTCCAGCATGGCGATTCGGCGCGGCTGACGGGCGGCAGGCAATTCCAGCGGACCCGAAATGCCTGGGTAGCCAGGGTCACCACCCGCGCGAGCCGAGATCGTGCGCGCAACGCTCCACGTCTCGCCAAGGGTTGCCGCGAGCACGCCGGTGCAGCTCTGGCTGAACTCGTCGAAACTGCCGCCGCGATTGATCCCGCCGACGCTCGGCTTATAGCCGAAGCAGCCGCAGAAGCTCGCCGGCCGCAGGATCGAGCCGATCACCTGCGTTCCAAGTGCCGCCGGCAGCATGCCCGCCGCCACCGCGGCGGCCGACCCGCTGCTGGACCCACCTGGCGTGCGCGTCAAATCCCATGGGTTCCGTGTGCCGCGCGGCTCGGTCGACGCGAACTCAGTCGTCACGGTCTTGCCGACGATAACGGCGCCAGCTTCTCTCAGCGCCACGACCGCGGCCGCGTCGCGGGGTCCGCGCCATCCGACGAAGAGGGGCGAGCCCTGCTCGGTCACCATGTCGCTGGTTTCCATGATGTCTTTGATGCCAATGGGCATACCGTCAATCGGCGACAAGGTCTGCCCGGTCCTCCAGCGCTCGCCGGCCGCATCCGCTGCCGCCCGTGCGCCCTTTAGATTGGTCGCGACGAACGCGCCGGTCTCCGGATCGAGTGCCTCGATCGTCTCTATGCAGCGCTCGAGAAACGCTCGCGGCGAATCGCTGCCGTCCTTGAACGCGGCCGAGGCGGCGAAAAATGAGCGTGCCTGTGGCTTGGATGCTGCGGACACGGTGTGCCTCCTGAGCTGTCTATCGCCAGTCCCACTCGTGGATGTCCCAGTAGATGCGCGCGTCGGGGACCCGTGCCCCCATCGTCGGACCGTTGAGTGTTGAGAGATACGCGGTCGGCGCCATGTTGAAGTAGATCGGGATGGCCGGCACTTCTTCGCTCACGATCCGGAGCATCTGAACCAGATGTTGGTTTCGCTCCGCCCGGCCCAAGGTTGTGGTGAACTTTGTCCATTCCGCGTCGTATTCTGGGTTGATCCATCCGCCGTAGTTGTTGCCCGTGAACCGGTTGTTCGCCGTCGGGATGTTGAAGCTGGCGAAGACGTCCAACCGCTCCTCGGTCGACGCCCCACCCTGCGTCGTATACATCGCGGGATAGCTCGAGCGGAGCTGGGTGTCACGAAGCTGAACGGCCGGAATCACGAACGTCTGCATGTCGAACCCAGCGCGCCGCCAAGTGTCGACGAAGACGTTCAGCTCCTTCTCGTTCTGACTGCCCGACTCCTCCCAGAACACTGGGTTGAAACGCTCGCCCGAGGGAGAGGCGAAGAACCCGTCGCGATCCTTGGTGAGGCCCGCCTCGCTCATGAGGTCGGCGCTGCGCCTCGGGTCGAACGGATACTTCATGAGGGCTCGGTCGATGTCCGCATAGTTCGGCACGTCGGGACTCACGAAGGTGTCCGCCAGCGTCGCCTGTCCGTCGAAGACGCCGTCGCTCAGGGCTGTCTTATCGACCGAAGAGGCGATCGCGCGGCGGACGCGCAAGTCCAACATCGCAGGCGGGCTCACGAACTCAGGGCGGTTCTGCATCTTCACGTAGCGGACGAGGCTGATCGTTGGCAGCACCTGGCCACGCCGGTTCGACTCCCACTCCCGCCGCATGACCTGGGTGTGCTCGAATCGCACCGCTCGGTCCGTCGCCATGTGGACGTTCTCCGAGAGGAGGTTGGCAAGCGCGGTGTTCTCGTCGGGGATGAAGCGCACCTGGATCTTGTCGATCTTCGGGCGACCGAGCACGTGCCCGTCGAACGCCGATCCCTCGACGTAGGAGCCTGGCTCCCAGTGCTCGAGCTTGAAGGGGCCGAGCCCTACGTATTGGTGAGACCAGAATGGGTGGCTGGCGAACGTATCGGGCGCATTCTGCCGCAGCGGGGCTTCGAGGACGTGGCGCGGCAGCGCCTGGAACTTGCCCGCCGAGCCCCCGCTTGCCGAGAGCACGCCTGCGCCCGGGAAGAGCGTCTTCCATTGGATGACAACGGTTCGAGGATCGGGAGCCAGCACGTCGTCCATCACGTTGATCGGCGACGATGCTGCGACTCCGAGCTCCGGCGTCTTGTAGACCTGCAGGGCGAACACGAAGTCTTCGGCGGTCATCGCCGTCCCGTCGTGCCAGTTGAGGTTCGGCTTCAGCCGGTAGCTAGTCTCCATGCGACCATCCTGGAAGACCCTCCACGTATCGGTGTTGAGCTCCGGCAGCGCCTCCGCAAGGTACGGGCGGACGCGGTCGTCCCCGTCGACGAGATCGAGATCGGCGTTGAAGACGCGTGTCACGAATTGCACACCCGTGCCCGTTGAGGTGACGGCTTTCACGGCGAGGCTCACCGGTTCGAGGCGAACGACGGTGGCCAGCGTCTGGCTCGGGCGCGTGCGCACTTCCCCGCTCGACGTTTGGCCCGCGGAGCCAGTAGATCCCGGAGCCGCGGGAGCGCACGCTCCGGCGATGACGGCAAGAAGGCCGAGTAGGACGGCGGACGAACGAACCGACACGTTGATCTCCTTTGGAAAGCGTGCGTGGAAAGCGTGCGCCGACGCGTGGTCTTCACGGATGGTCGTCTTCACGGATGATGGTACACGGGGCGCCTTCGTGATTCACTCGCTGGCAGTTCCGCTGCCGGTGCGAGGGCGCGCAGTATACTCGCGTGGCCTCTCTGTGGGCGACGAGTCTGGAGGGATGAGGAGTTGAGTAGCGAAGACCTGCTGAAGGGGGTGCCGCTCTTTGCGGGCCTGAGTGAACAGTACGTCGAATCGATCGCGAAACTCGCCCGCGCTCGGTCGTACAGCGCCGGCCAAACCATCATCACGCAGGGAGAAAAAGGCGTCGGCCTCTACGTGATCGTTTCGGGCGCCGTCCAGATCACCCGTCAAGTTGAGGACGCGGAGCGGACGCTCGGTTGGATGGGTCCCGGCGAGGTGTTCGGCGAGCTCGCGCTCCTGACCCACAGGCCGCGTCTCGCGACAGTCAAAGCCGTAAAGCCAACTACCTGCCTGATTCTCGTGTCTCTTACCTTTGAGAAGATGCTCGACCACTCACCTGAAGTCGGAAAGACGCTCGCCATTACGCTCGCCCACTGGCTCGAAGAGGCGCAGCAGCGCACCCGTCACGTGTGATCGGGCCTCGCCGACGCCCGCTGTCCCCAGCGAATGAGAGGAGTTTCACACTCGTGACGCGCATCGCATCACAGCGCCGGTAATTCATCGTTTCATACGATGGTCGTACGTCCATGATGGGCCAAAAAGCAGAGGACTCGGCCGGTTTGACCGTGGTTCCCGATCATCCTGCGAAGCGTGGAGAACTCCGACTGTGGCAAGCAAACTGAGCGAGATTCGTGAGTTGTCGTCCGTCAGCGCATCCCATCCGGCGAGCCCTAGTTCCCATCCTGCGAATCTTGCTCTCGCGACATCGCCTTTGGTGAAGGATCTGATGACCGTCGCTGAAGCGGCGGATCAGCTTCTCTCGGCAATCCACAAATGTGCGCACGCAGATGTGCTGCGGGGCCTGGCGTACACCCAAAATGCCCTACAAGCGTGGACCGAAGCCGAAAAACCATCGGCCCGAATGCCCGCCGAGCAGCGCCAGCTTCAGGCGGCGCTGTCCGCACTTACGGAAGCGCTGGACTGGCGCGCCAGTTCTCATCCGTAGGATCACGTGTTTTCCGTTCTCTCTTGATAGACCGTGGCTACTGGGCCGCGGCTAGAAACTCGTTGCTGCCCACTTCTGAACGCTGAACAGAACGACCAATCCGATGGCAGCGGTGATTAGGCCTGAGATCACGATCATCGGCCAATCCATCGGCGCGTGGCTCGCCGCGCCCATGTACAGCAGCATTGGGAATGACAGGGTGAAATTCGTCCGCGATGCGTAGAGCGCGATTCGTCCCCACGACGGATCCGGAGGCTGGCCAGCTTGAGCCGCGGCGATGATGCGCTTCTGGTTGGGCCAAATGAATCCCCAGACGTTCAGCATCATGATGATCCCCAGAATTCCGCCCATCAGAATGGTCTTGGCGCCATTGTCGTCGGCGAAGCGGCCGTACCCCCAGTAGAGGTAGTACGCCAATATGAGCCCCATGAGGACGGTCAGCCAGGAGGCGTGTCTGAACCACGCCATGACGCGGCGCAGGTTGTTCTGAATCACGGCTGGGCGCGCGCCGGCGTCCAGGGAAGCCATCATCCGGACGTTCACGAGGTTCAAGTAGTACAGGAGTCCGATCCACACGATGCCAAATAAGATGTGCAGCCACCGCAGAAGCAGGGGTACCAGGTTGTCCATGATGTTCCTCCTTGCTTTGAGATCGTTGTGCCCATCCTACCACGCACACCGATGTCTTTAGGCGAAATGACCGTTCCGGTTGCCGTATGATGGCGTCGTTCTTCACGCATCCGACATCTCCGATCTCCCGATTCCTGAGGACTGACGCCAATACGCCACTCAACCGATGAAGCTGCCTCTCCTCGCCCGCGCCATGCCTTTGGCGCGCTTCGTCACCGCGATTTCCGCTACCTCTGGATCGGATCATTCAGCTCCCACATCGGGAACTGGATGCAGCAGGTGGCCACGTCGTGGCTCATCTACGACCTCACGAACTCACCGTTCCTCGTCGGACTCAGCGGTGTCTTCCTCAGCGTTCCATTCATCGTTATGTCGCTCTATGCCGGAACGATCGTCGACCGCGTCGATCGGAAGAAGCTCCTCATGTGGGCGCAAACTGCTGACCTGGTCAACACGTTTCTCCTGGGGCTGCTGATAGCCTCAGGAAACATCCAGGTCTGGCACCTCTACGCATCCAGTGTGGCCAGCTCCCTCTTCGGCGCGTTCCAGAACCCAGCGCAACAGGCCATCCTGCCGTATCTCGTTCCGCGATCGGACCTGGTGGCCGCGATCAGCCTGAACTCCATTCTGCGGAAAGGGACGCAGATCATCGGACCATCGCTCGGCGGAATCAGCGTTGCGACGATCGGCGTTGCGAACACGTTCTTCATCCGATGTGTGGCCTATCTGATCCTCTTGGTATGCCTGGGTGCGATCTCCGCCACGAACCCGAGCGCAGAGCGCGGCCGGGACCAGGATCCTCTCAGCGCCATGATCGAGGGCTTCCGCTACGTGCGCGCCGAGCCGGTGATGGGCGGAATCTTGCTGATGGAGGCGTTGTTCAGCCTCTTCGGGTCGTACTACACCATGCTCGTGATCTTTGCTCGCGACATCTTCGCGCTGGGACCTGAGGGACTCGGTTTTCTGCAGAGCGCAGCAGGGCTGGGTACGATCGCTGGGTCGCTAACGCTGTCCGCGATGGGGAATGTGCCCTACATGGGACGGCTGATGATTGGCGCCGCTATGACTTACGGCGCATCCGTGATCGCGCTCGCCTACTGTCCCTGGTTCTTGCTTGCGCTGCCGATCCTGTTCGTCGCCGGCGCTGCAGAGATGACGATGGGAGCGCTGCGCACCACGATCTTGCAGCTCACCTCCCGTCGAGAGCTCCTCGGGCGAGTCATGAGCCTGCAGGCCATCTGCTCACGCGGACTGGGTCCGCTGGGCTCGTTCGAGCTAGGCGCCGTGGCGGAGCTCGTCGGCGTCCGAGCTTCCGTGGCCCTGGGCGCCGGTATCTGTATGCTCATCGCGGCGACTATCGCCATCCGTGTGCCAGCGATCTGGCAATACACCGGCGCCTCGGTGGACCACCGACGCGATGATCGCGGACGACGAGACGGTACACCTCTTGCTGCCGCCCTCAGCGATAGGAGTTAGCCCCGCGATTCGAAGCGCGCGGTCGCTTCGGCGACGGCGGCGCGAGCCATCGCGCGATTCTCCTCCTGGTTTGGTGCGATCGTCGCGTAGCTCGCCTTCCTCAACCTGTTCGCTCGCGCGAAATGCGGCCGAACCTCCTCCGCAATCAGCTCCATGCTGCGGAGCGAGGCCTGCCAGTTCGCCCAATCGTGCTGGAAGATCAGAACGGCGCCGAAGCCTCCCAGCGCCTCCTGGACCCGCTCGATCTCTCGGATCGCATCCTCCGGCGTGCCGATGATGCCGCGCTGCGATTCGTTGATGTACTTGACCGGGTCGGGCAAGCCGCGGGGAATGGGGTTGGGCGAGGGGACCACATCGTTCGCATAGTCGATGTACCGCTCCAGACCGTAGGCGCAGTCCTTCCACGCTTGCTCTCGCGTCTCGGCGAGGTGGATGTGCATCGTGATGCGCCAGGACCCGCGATCGGGCACGTGGCCGTGCTGCGTTGCCGTCTCCTCGTAGATGCGCCAGTTCGAGGCGTGGTGAGCGAGCGAGGCATCGTCGATCCCGCCAAGGACCAGCACTCCCGCGCCGTATTTCCCTGCCGCGACGACTCCTGCGGGCGACCGAACGCTGGTAATTGCCGTCTCGATCGTCGGCTGTGTGTAGCAGCCGATCTGAAGGCGCGCCTCGTTCAGCTCGAACCAGTCGGTCTTCATTGAAACGGTCTCGCCGCGGAGCAGCGGCATGATGACGTCCAGCGCCTCTTCCATCCTTGGGCGCAGGTCCGACGGCCTCAGGCCAAACATCTGCGAATCGGACGGCAGGGCGCCGGGCCCGGCGCCGAATATGGCTCGGCCCCGGGTCATGTGGTCGAGCTGGGCAATCGTCTCGGCGACGATGAACGGGTTGTGGTAGGGCAGCGACTTGACGCCCGTTCCGAGCCGGATGCGTCGCGTCCGTTCGGCGGCCGCTGCGATGAAGACCTCAGGCGCCGCGATGATCTCGAAGCCGCCCGAATGGTGCTCCCCGATCCACGCCTCGTCGAACCCCAGCCGATCGATGTGCTCCATCAGCATGAGGTCCCGCTGAAAGGCATAGGAGGGGTCGAGATTCATCGCGTGGTGCGGCCCATGAAACAGTCCGAATCGAAGTGGAGTGTCGTGCGTCGGTTGAGTCACGGCGGCTTCTCCCGTTCCTGTTAGGAGTCATCTTAGCCGCGGGTTTTCGATGAGGTCCAATGCCAGGTCGCTGAAGACAGACCTCTATCGGCTAGGCCTGCACCGACAGGGCTATGGCAACCCGGTGCCGCGAAGTACGCCAGCGGCCGTCCCTGGTATTTAAAGGTCGGCACGCCGTAGCTGATCGACTCGACGGCGTCGGGCGCCACGGCCTTGATCGTTCGGCGTAGCCCCTCCAGGGTTGCCCGCACGTCGTCCGGTATGTTTGCGAGGTATCCGTCGATGTCAGCTGGTTTAGTGTCCAGAGGATGTCCTCCGACTCGCTCTCTGAAGCGCCAACGGAGCCATGTGGTGTCTCGGCGGCGAGCTCAGCTCGTGTCTTAGCGCTGGTAATGACGGCTGCAAGTCAGCAGTAGCTTGCGGCCACCCGGCTTTCGCTCGAATGTCATCCGGAGGTCATCTGAAGCTGACGCGGACCATACACCGGCCAGGGGCCCGTGTAACTCGTGGATACGCAGTGAAGGATGCAGCTCATTCCTATCGAGAAGACGCAACGCTCGGAGGAATCGCCGTCGGTCGGCGGCGCTGAAGCGTCCAAAGTCCTCCAGGAATACCGCAGCGAACTCAAGGGTGCCGTAGTGGTAGCCAGCGGAGTCTTCCACGCCCCAGGCTAGCCGTTCGCTGCCCGCTCGAGGTCATTTTCGCTTGCCCTGCGCGACCTTCCCTCTCGGCCTTCCTGCCGGGCCCGCTCCACTCGCGCAAGGTGCTCTGGTGTATAGGCCCAGGCATCCTCTCTCGGGATTGCGACGGAAGGGCGTAAAACGATGGCATTCTCCGTCACTTCAAGCTCGAATCGCGTCGCCCCCTCGACTTTTAGCGCCTCGCGGGCCGCAGCCGGCACGGTCAGCCGTCCCTGTGCATTCATCGAAACAACCGTCTTCACGATTATCCGCTCCTAACCCCATGCCTCCACCCGACCCGTGCCACTGGCGTGGTCATATCACGGCTAGTTTAGCGCTTCCACCAACCGACGCCATCACCCGCGCCAATGCCAAATCGGGGACCGCTCGGTTTACGGCTGCGAGTACGGGTGTACCGCTAGGCCCGCATGTCCCACTCGAACGCATTCCAGAATGTGTAGCTGCCCGGAAACGACGGCTCACCCCAGAGCACGTGGTTCCGGTGCACCAGTGAGACCTGGCTGTAGTACAGGCCCATCACCACGTGCTGCTCATCCATCAGACGGACGATCTGCCCGAGCACCTCGAGCCGCGGGGTCACCGGTACCAGTCTGGCCATGAGGGAGCTTCGATCCTGGATAGCGTGGTGTGGCGCATGTCACGGAAGAGGAGGCGTACACCACTCCAATACCGCACGCAATGCCGAATGATCCAGGATGGCGGTTTTTGGCATTTCCGTGGAACTCATTGGCGTCCTCTAACCAATACGCTGTCCCTGTTCGGCTGAGGCGCGGCAAGCGAGCGCACGGTTGTGACCGCCTCTGAGGAGGTTCGGCGATGACAGACGATCCCTTTGTAGCCCGTCTCGCGGCAGAAGTAACAGAGTGGCGGCGCGAAGGAGTGGTCGACGCGCCCACGACGCGAAGAATCCGCCAACGATATGGAATCCAGCATCAAGCCGACGAGGGCGAGGATGCGGGTGGGCAAGGTCGGGCCGTCACGGTGATCGGGACTCTGGGCTCGATCTTGGTCGGGCTGGGAGTGATTCTCTTCGTCGCATCGAACTGGGAAGCCATCGGCCGCCCAGGAAAGCTGGCGCTGCTCCTCGCATTCCTCGTGGCGTTTTCCGGAGTTGCGTTCCTACTTCGCGGACACGGACATCCCCGCATCGGGTCAGCGCTCGTGTTCTGCAGCCAACTCGTCTTCGGGGCAAATATTTTCCTCATAGGCCAGATCTATCACGTGCGATCGTCGGAACCAACGTTCCTCCTGATTTGGGCAGTGGGCATGATTCCCATGGCATACGTCGCGAGATCACGGTTGACGGCATTCGTCTCGATCCTGGCATTGCTCGGCTGGTACGCGATGCTGCTGAGTGATTGGGGCGCCCTGTCCGGCCCGCACCCGCTGGTGGCGCCGTCGTTTCTCGCCTTCGGTTTGGCGCTCGTTGGGTTCGGTGGTGTCTTTGCGGCTTTTCAGAGGACGGAGCCCTTCGCTGTCGTTACACGGGTCGTCGGCCTGGCGACAGCCTTCTTCGTCGTGTTTCTGCTGACCTTCGTCGAGGTCTGGAGATCGGCTGGTCATGCCGCGTCGACCGGACAGCCTCCTGTGACGGCCTTCGTGGTGACCGCCGTTCTCGTCCTCGTTGCAGCAGTAGTCGCAAACCTGGCGAGTGCGCTCTGGAGCCGATCCGGCTCGCTCGCATGGATTGAGATGATTGGCTCGGTGTGCTTGGTCGCCATCACGCTGGTCATGGTCCTGGTGGCTCCGTTCGGGAGCCCCGAGCCGTATGCCCTCCTGTTCCACGTGGTGGCGTTGGGAGCAGTCATCTGGGCGGTCCTGCTGGGGGTGGCCACGGGCCGGGAATCCCTTGTGAATCTCTCCCTCGTGCTCTTCGGGCTCGTCGTGATGGCGCGCTACTTCGACTTCTTCGGCACCCTGTCCAACAAGTCGATTGGGTTCATCGGAGCTGGTGTGTTGCTGCTCGTTGGTGGGTTCGTGCTGGAACGCTCCCGCCGGTTCCTCCTCGCACAGTCACATTCGCTGGAGGTCTCCAATGCGAACTAAGAGCTCGATCGGATTCTGGCTCGCTGCGGCCTGCCAGGTACTCATCGTCCTCACCTACGTCGGCATCAAAGAATGGACGATGCGGAGCGGGCGCGATGTGGTCCTCGCCACGAGGCCCGTCGACCCAAGGGACGTGTTTCGCGGTGACTACGTCACGCTGGCGTATGAGGTGTCCCGGCTCGACAGATGCTGGATCGGGGTCGTTGGGGAGGACGTGTACGTTCCTCTGCGTTCCCAAGGCGAAAAGTGGGTGGCAGGCTATCCAGCGCGCACCTATGCGGAGGCGGCGGGACAAGGCGAGGTCGTCATGGTGGGGAAGGTCAACAATCGGACCACCGACCAGTGCAACGTGATCTACGGCATCGAGAGCTACTACGTACCCCAGGGCACCGGCGCTGCCATCGAGCGAGTACGGGGGCAGCTACACGTCCGCGTCGCGGTCGACGGCTTCGGGAACGCAGTCATCAAGGAGCTAATCATGCCGTGACATCGCACTGACCCTATCGTCCCTCGACCAGGGCTCTAACGTCAGCGACCTCTCGAGCCGGGCGAGCTGATGCTGACCCGACAGATCCGATGCTCTCGCTTCAGCCGCTCATGCGAGATTCGAAGGCGCCTCCAGCCGTCGCCATAGATGCGCACAGTATGAGGGGACCGCTCAGTTTACGAGAGCGTAGTCGGCGCTTAGAATGCACTGGTCAGGACCCAGGCGAAAGGAGCGGCAATGCCATTCACAAATACAGAAGAAGAGGAGCTGGTACGCATCGGACCCGGCACCCCATCTGGCGAGGTGTTCCGTCGGTACTGGCTCCCGGTCGAGTGCTCGGCGAACCTCGGCAGCGGCCGCGGCGCGTTCTCGGGCGCCAAGAACCCGCTGCGGCTCAAGATCCTTGGCGAGGAGCTGGTCCTCTTCCGCGACGCTTCCGGAAAGCCCGGCCTCCTGGCTGAGCACTGCAGCCACCGCGGAACCTCACTGTTTTACGGGCGCGTCGAGGACAACGGCATTCGCTGCCTCTACCACGGTTGGCTCTACGACCAGAATGGGTCCTGCCTGGACACGCCATCCGAGCCACCTGGTAGCAGCTTCAAACTCACCGTGAAGCACCCCTCCTACCCGTGCGTCGAGGCGGGCGGGCTGATCTTTGCGTACATGGGGCCCCCTGATCGGCAGCCGGTCTTTCCTCGCTACCACCAGCTCTTCCGCGAGGATGGTGTACGCGTCACCGGCAACGGTGGCTACATCGAGCAGTGCAACGTCTTCCAGGCCCTGCACGACAACACCCTCGACCACTGGCACAACGAGATCGCCCACGGCTGGTTCCGCGGGACCAAGCCGCCACACCACCTCTACTACGACGAGAATGGCGAGCTCGCGACCCCCATCCGCTGGGATCGGGCGCCTTGGGGCACGCGGTACATGGCCGTCAAGGCGACCGACAAGCCCGGCAAATGGGAGTACCACGAGACGAACATCGTGTTCCCAACGCAGCGTTGTGTCTTCGAGGGCGCCCGCTCGATGAAGTGGGCCGTCCCCGTGGACGACTACCGCACCCGCTGGTTCACCGTCGACTTCTTCCCCTTCGAAGAGGATGGCAAGATGCCGTCCGCGGCCGTGCGCCTGCAGAACTCCGAGTTCCACATCGGGCGGACCGAGAAGCTGCCCATCGATTGGGCGCAGCAAGTCGGCGCGTGGTGGAACCTCGGGCACCCGTGGCGGCAGGGCAACCTGTGGGAAGACGAGGTTGCGCAGCAGACCCAGGGACCCGAGGATCGGCACTACCTGCCGGACTGGGAGAAGTGGCGCCTCGCCTCTTCCGACCGGGGACTGGTCCTGACGCGCGAAGTGTGGCGCGAGCAGATCGAGCGCGTAAGGCAAGGGCTCGATCCGATCGGCGTCATTCGAGACCCGAAGGAGGACCGCGAGATCTTGATCACATCCGACGCCATTTTCGACTTGGATAAGGAAGAAGCCTTACGCTGGTACAACATGAGCGCTCCCGAACGCCTGCGCCTCCTCGCCGAACGGGATGACGCGGACTACGCATACCTCGAGAGCGCGCATGTGATGAGCGGCGATGCGCGACGATAAGAACGCGCAACCCCTTCGATTCGGTGTGATTGGCCTGGGCCGCGCCGCTCTCTCCTTCCTGCCCGCGCTCATGAGTCATCCAGGCGTGCGCATCACGGCCGGAGCCGATCCTCGTCCCGAGGCCCGCGAGGCCTGGGCTCGCGACTTCGAGGCCGAGACCTTCGCGAACGCCGAGCAGCTCTGCGCCAGCCCGAACGTGGACGCCGTCTACGTCTCCACGCCGCACCACTTCCACGCGAGCGACGTCATTGCTGCCGCCGCAGGCGGGAAGCACGCGATCTGCGAGAAGCCCATGGCGTTGACCCTCGAGGACTGCGACAGGATGATCGCAGCGGTCGAAAAGGCAGGGACCAAGCTCGTTTGCGGACATAGCCAGGCTTTCGCACGGCCGATCTACAAGATCCGGGAGCTGGTGCATTCCGGCGAGTATGGGCGCCTCGGCATGATGACCATGTTCACATACAAGGGCCTCCTCTACACGCCGCGCCGGCCGGAGGAGCTCGATCCAACACTCGGCGGAGGAGTCGTCTACGTCCAGGGGCCGCACCAGGTTGACACGGTACGCTGGATCGGCGGCGGCATGGTTCGCAGCGTTCGCGCGATGCTCGGCGTCTGGGACCCGGACCGTCCAGTCGACGGCGCCTACAACGCGTTCCTCGAGTTCGAGGATGGCTCCACCGCGACGCTGACCTTCAGCGCCTACGGGCGCTTCGATTCAGGGGAGTTCCACTACTACATTGGGGAAGGCGCCGAGCGTCAGGAAACGGAGCGCTGGGGCAACGCTCGCCACGAGCTCGAGGGTCTGAGTCGTGAGGCCGAATCGAGGCTGAAGGCCGACCTCGGCTACGGCGGGTCGAAGCAGCGCGCCGTCCGCCTGAACCCGGAGGGAATCTCTGTCCACCCGCAGTTCGGCGCCCTGGTCGTAAGCTGCGAGCGAGCCGACCTCCGCCCATCCCCGACCGGCGTGACGATCTACGACGACGATGGACGTCGCGACATCCCACTCCCGATGACGCCGGCCGTGAAGAGCCTCGTCGTCGACGAGCTCTACGACGCGGTCGTCCACGGCGCGCCCGTTCGTCACGATGGTCATTGGGGAAAGGCGAACCTCGAGGTGCTCCTGGCGATGCACCAGTCCAGCCGCGAACGCCGCGAGATCCTGCTCGAGCACCAAGTGCCGACGCGCGACTGATGAACCCCCTCAACCGCTGGGCGCGGTGGCTGACGACCGGGATGGTGTTTCTCGTGGGTTGCTCCACGAGCTCTCCGACCGCCAGCTCGCCGGCCGCGCCGAAGCCCGCGCCCCCAGTCGTTTTGACGATCGCGACGACGCGCGAGCCACCGTTCATTCAGGGATTCACCGGTGGCGGCTCGACGGGCGGCGCCGGCGACATCAAACATATCGCCCAGAATTTCCTGGCCGTGCTCTCCGAAGACGGAACCTACAAGCCGCAGCTCGCGAGCGAGGCCGTTGCCATCCAGAGCGGCACCTGGCGGCTCAATGCCGACGGGTCGATGGACCTGACGTGGAAGCTCCGTCCGAACGTCACCTGGCAAGACGGCACACCCTTCACCAGCGCGGACATGATGTTCACCTTCAAGGTCGTGAAGGACCCGGACCTCCCAACACCCGCGGCCGCGGTTCTCGCGCTCATGGAGTCCGCAACCGCTCCCGATCCCCACACGTTCGTGGTCCACTGGAGCCAGCCGTACGCCTTGGCCGATGGCTCTGAGGGCCTGGATCCACTTCCGCGGCACCTCCTGGAGCCGCTCTACGACCAGGGCGACAAGGATGCCTTCGTCAAGACGCCGTATCTGACGACCGGTTGGATTGGCCTCGGGCCCTACCGCCTGGATCGATGGGTCCCCGGTTCCGAGATGGACTTCGTCCGCTACGACAACTACTACCTGGGACGCCCCGCCGTAGACCGCGTCGTCCTTCGCTTCATTCGGGATGCGAACGCGCTGGTTGCGGAGATCCTGGCTGGCGCTGTCGACGTGCTGCACCCACCCGGCGCGGATATCGACGCGGCGCTCAACGTGAGGGATCGCTGGGCCGGCACGAGCAACAAGGTCCGTTTCGACTCCGTCGACGCCAATGGTCGCCTTCGGCTTCTGATCAACCAGAACCGCCCTGAGTACGCCAGTCCACCCGGTGCCATGACGAATCCGATGGTGCGCCAGGCCCTGTACCGCGCTTTGGACCGACCCGGCTTCGTCGAAGCCATGACTCACGGCATCGCGCCCGTGGCTGATAGCTGGATCCAACCGACGGATGCGCGTCGCCCGGCTCTGGAGGACGCGATTCCCAAGTATCCCTACGACACGGCCCGAGCGGAGCAGCAGTTGGCCGACGCCGGGTGGCGGCTAGGGGGAGATGGAGTCCTCGTCAACGCGGGCGGCGAGCGCTTTCACATCCAGCTCCGGGCTGCCCAGGTCGGCGGCGCCCAGGTCGGCAAGGATCGAGAGCTTACGGTCGTCGCCGACGCCTGGAAGCGTGTGGGTGTCGACTCCACGTTGAATCTCCAGACAATCGGCGCGAGCGGAGATCGAGGCTACGAAGCCGTGCAGCCAGGCGTGTTCGATATCGGCAACATGTCGCCGCTCACCAATCTCTTCCGTCAGCTCAACTCGCGGTTCATCGCGACGGAGACGAACCGCTGGACGGGCAATAACCTCACGGGCTTCAACGACCCAGCGATGGATAACTTGCTCGACCGTTACTACGTCACGATCGATCCGCCCGAGCGATTGAACCTCGACCGGCAGCTCCTTCAGAAGGGCATGGGCGACGTCGCCATCATGCCGCTCTACTGGGAGGTCGTCCCAACGCTAATCGCGAATGGCGTCGACGCCTCGTTGGCGAGTCCACTCACAGTCCACAAGTTCTATCAATGGAACAAGAAGTGAGAACAGGCTCCTTCCCCGCACCGAGCCCCCTCCCCCCTTGCGGGGGAGGGTTGGGGAGAGGGGGTGAGCGCCATTACCAATGGCATCCGGGGCAGGAGAGCCAATCTAAAGGAGGCGAAAGGCATGGACGACGATCAAGCAATGGCGTTGTTGACCACGTTGCAGCGACAGCAGGCGCTCCAGACGCAGGCCATCGCGGCCGCTCTCGAAGGGCGATGGACCGGCGCCCCGCCCTCCGTCGAGGCATTCCTCTACGCATTGAATCCCACCTTGCAGGGAAAGATCACACCCAATCCGCCCGTTCTGTCGGGAGGATGAGATGGCGGTTAGCCAGGCTGTAGCCGACCAAATCACCCAGCTTCAGGCGCAGCAGGCGGCGATCACAAACGCGCTGAGCGCCATGCTTCAGGGCACGTGGACCGGAGCGGGCTCCGTCGAAGCGTACCTGCTGGCGCTGAATCCGACGCTCCATTTCACGCCCAAACCGCCGGACTATTCCGTATCTCGGCCCGATCAGAAACTGAAGTGGGATCCCGATCTCCCTCAGCCACACCAGAAGGGATCGTGGACCTGCTCGGCATGCGCGCTGGCCTGGGTTCTTCGCGCGACGGGCGCCGACCCCAACGCAACCGAGGACAGTGAGATCGCGGAGATCGGGGAGCCCGACAACATCAACGCAACCTATGGGTTGATGAGCAGCGCAGGCGGTGCACTCCGTGCCGTCTACAGCAAGTACGGGCTGTCGACGAGCCAGGGCTGGCTAACGTTCGACGAGGCTTGGACACTCGCGGGTCGCACGACGGGGCAGATGAGCGGTAGGACCTGGTACCACTGGGTCGCTCTCCGTGGCCAGGACGGCCCGAACATCTGGATCGCCAACAGCGCCAAAGGCTACGAGGGGATCTCGGAGAGCTTGAGTCGCGCCGATTTCAACCGGCTCGGCCCGTTCTCCGTGGTCTGGCTCGAGTCTTGACCATCGATCGCATCAGTCGGTCCGCTCGTCGGAGTTTGCGACTCGAACGCGGCGCCACGCCCTGAGTCGAGCAATCACGAGCTCGGCGAGAAGTGCATCGGCCAGGATTCCCGTCAATCTGGTTGTTCCTTCGTTGAAGTTTCGAGGGAACGGAAATGAGCGTGGTGTCCGACCTGGAGGCCCCACACGGTGGGCGCGCTTTCCGTCGCCAGAGGAAAGCTGAGATGGCCGAGGATTTCTTGTTCTCCTCCAACCGCAACTGTCGCGAGAGAGCCACGGCACCCCTCTGGGCAAAGTCCTGAGACCTGGGCACTCGCCACAGGACTCCATGTGTGCGCGCGCTCCGAATCAGCAAGCACGATTGCCACCGGTTGGCCACCCTGGCCTGTGCCAAGTTCATTCTTGAGCCAGAGATGTAGCACCCCGAACCGCCCCTGATCCGCGCTGGTGATCGAAAAGCTATGCACTCTCCACGACCACGTTCCGTCAGGGAGGGACCCAGAGCCCTCCTCACTGTGGGTCGCCGCCGGCTGCACAATAGGCTGGGCAGTCCAGGCCACGCCCTGTTGGAGCCGCTGCAATAGCGCGCTCCGCACAAACGTTCGCTCCTGCGGTCTCGATCCACGCTGATGCGGCGACAGACGAATCAGCGCATCCGCAAGAAGAAGCGGTGATACGGGTCGTTTGAGGCGCTTGCCTATGTCCCGCAACAGTTCCTTGGCGACGGACGCGTCTGGCGGCTCTAGCAGGATACGGACGAGGTCTAGGACCTCTTGGGAGGGCAACTCAGTTGCTGGGGCTACTTGCGGACCTGTGTCAGTCGGCTCCCGCTGGTTCGTGTTTCGCGCGGTTCCACGCGATGGCGGCGAATCGCTCGTTTTCGGCTGTTGACTCTGGCTCAGAAACTTCACCTCACTCTAGGTATAGACCTTCCGTCCTGGTCTTGTACCACTTGAGAACGTGGACAGACAATGACCCACAATCGTGACGGGCACGGAGATACACACGCTGGTGATGATTGGTCCCTGTTCGCGGTGAGGCTGATCTAGCGAAACGTGATCAAGTCCGATCGACTCAGTGTCACTGCTTCCGGTGCGAGCGGACTGTTGTTCGCATTGGTCCTGCCCGTTTGGGTGAGCAGTTGGTAGTGGGCGACGAGCTCGTCGAAGCCGGCCGCGATGCCCGGGGCTCCGTCGACCGGGACGACGACCGTGTATCCACGCATTGTTGCGTCCATCGCGGTGTACATCACTGCCCGGTTCGCAGCGAAGCCTTGGATGATCAACGTGTCGATACCACGGCGCCGCAACGCGCTCTCGAGGTTCGTCTCGACGAACTTGTCGGGCCCGTTGCCAGGGATTATCAGCTCCTCGGAATGACTCTGAGTCCCAGAGCCCGCCGCGCTGAACCGATTCCGGTTGGCCTCATCGGGAGTCTCCCCTCCTATTGGAGCAACCGCTGGAAGCTGCGCGGTAGCGCCAGTGTGAACGATGAGAACGTTGTGGTCTCGCGCCTGGGCCAGGAACGAGGCTGCGCTCGGAACACCCTCCATACACCGTTCGAACCGCGGGCAGATCGACTCGACAAAGTCAAGCGACAACAGGGCCGTTGTCCGAGAATCCACACTCACGGCGACGGGCTCCGGAATGGTGGGTAGCTGAACTTGCGACTGCGCAAACGCAGGACCGGAAACGAAGAGCACCCCGCTGGTGCATAGGACGAGTGCAACAATCGAAAAGCGCGCAAAGGACGGAGCTAGACTGAGACCCGCAACCTGCCACATGCCGTTCCCTCCTACTGGACATCCTCCGCTTCTTGGACGCGGAGCATCATAGGGAGGGAGCTTCGCTACGTCAAACCGGTGTCCCGACGACCGACGTAGTCGCGACAATACGAGCCCTTGCTAGAATGACCCTCCAGCGAGCGTGGTTGGGGGTGGACGACTTGGACGATGCGCAGGCAATGGCCCGGAGCATCGAGCTGGCAAGGCTGTCCGACGAGCACGGGAATCACCCGTTCGGCTGCGTGATCACCGCGGGCGGCCAACTCCTGGTCGAGTCCGAGAATACGGTTCTTACTGACCTCGACCCGACGGGTCATGCCGAGATCGCCGCGATCCGCAAGGCGTGTCTCGCACGGGGAAACTTCGACTTGTCCGACTGCTCGCTCTACACGAGCTGCGAGCCGTGCTGGATGTGCTCTACGGCGATCCGCCGAACGGGTATCGCCCGTGTCGTCTTCGCACTGACGTCGCCAACCCGCTCCGGTGGCTACTCGAGCCAGTACCAGATTCTTGGCACGCCCGGCCTCCCCGGCCTCGGCGCTCCACCCGAGATCGTGACAGGCTTCATGGTCGAGCAGTCCCAAGCTGTATGGACGGCAGTGAACTGGCCTCGTCCTGGAGCAGAGCCCCGATGACCTTGTTACTCACGAACGAAGACGTCGAGCAGGTTCTCGACATGCGCGTTGCTTTGGAGGCGCTGGAGCCCGTGTACCGCGACCTGGCGCAAGGGAGCGCGGTCAATCGTCCGCAATCGCAGACCTATTTACCGGGACCGTTGCCCGGAAGCAGCTATTGCCTGAAGACCCTGGAGGGCGGTGGCCAAGAGCTCGGGGTCATGGCGATACGTCTGACGTCGGATGTCCTACGGGCGGAGACGACCGACGGCGTTACGCGCCGGATCAAAGTGCCGGCAGCCCCAGGCGGGCGCTTTCTTGGGCTCGTACTCCTCTTTAGCCTCGAGAACGGGAGCCTCCTGGCCATCCTTCCCGACGGCATCATCCAGCGGCTTCGCGTTGGCGCCAGCAGCGCGCTGGCTACACGGGCGATGGCCCGTCCCGAGGCCCGAACCGTCGGCTTGATCGGCGCAGGCGCGCAGGCGACGTCGCAGCTCCTCGGCCTCGCAGCCGTCCGGCAATTAGACCGGGTGCGCGTGTACAGCCCTACGGCGAAGCGTCGGGAGGCCTTCGCCGATGACCTGGCCGAACGGTTGGGCGTGCCCATCGAGCCCGTCGAAAGCGCTCGTGCGGCCGTCGATGGCGCCGACATCGTCCTCGCCGCCACCAATAGCGCGACACCCGTTATCGACGCCGACTGGCTCCAGCCCGGCATGCACGTCGGCTTCATCCGCGAGTTCGAGATGAGCGACGCCGTCCTTGCGCGCGCCGACCGTGTCATCACTCACACCAAGCAGGGCGACATGGACCACAACACGCCGATCGGACAGGAAGCGCTGGCCCAGACCCAACGCGGGCGAGGCATCCGCTGGAGCGACTATCCAGACCTAGCGGAGGTCGTCGCCGGCATCGCGCCTGGACGCGAGAGTGCCGACGAGCTGACCATGTTCATGAACAACTTCGGCGTGGGCATCCAATTCGCCGCCCTTGGCGCTAGCGCCTACCGCGCCGCATGTCACCAAGGCTTGGGTCGCGAGCTACCTGACGATTGGTTCCTCGAAGCGATCCAGCCGTAGCTGGTCCTCCCCACGAATTCCCAGGCTAGACAAAGCTGGAGAATCCGCGTTCCGCCGAATCGATCTCTCGCATCAGCCGCCCCAGCGATTGGACCGGGCCATATTTGCGGAAGCTGGTCGAGGCCGACGAGGGGGGCAACCCAGCTCCCAGCGGGCTCTGGCGCAGGTCGAAGCACCAAATGACGCCTTCCGATCGCCTGCCGTAGCCGCTTCTCGCCGCAGTCCACGAGGCTGGCCAGGCCGTCTGTGCGATCCTCTCGGTAAGCGTTCGGCAGCCTCGTGCTACTATGCGCAGGCCAGCGCGAAGTGCCTGGCAGAAAGGACGGTACCAAGCATGCGGCGAACAATTCTCCTGGCGAGCGTCCTTCCTTTCGTCCCGGCGTTCCTCGGCGGGGTTGTGGCGTTCGGCCTCATGGTTCCGTCCTCGGTGTTAGCGGCAGCATTGGATGAAGATGAGCGGCGGGGTTTTGGCAACGCTCATTGATGATGCCATCATCGGCGAGCAGTCCGAATAGAGAGCGGTGC
>Ga0080064_1000845_pt1 | contig 72660 bp, 77 predicted proteins | sample Subgrocontami54m_FD_69260 | JGI IMG/M metagenome (GOLD analysis project Ga0080064, IMG submission 69260) | Subsurface groundwater microbial communities from S. Glens Falls, New York, USA - GMW46 contaminated, 5.4 m (SPADES assembly) (version 2) ...
CCTGCCCCCGAAAACTTCCTAACCACTATACCACAGTCCGGGGCCTAGCGCGACCACAAGATATGGGATGCCCCAGGTTAGCCCACAGCAGATTCAGTGGGCTTTTCGGCCAGACTTCTAGTAGCGCAGCGGGCAGGGATGAACCCTGCCCCTACATCGCCGTATCTGCCTGACATTCACAACAACATATGGTCACAACCCATCGGGCTTGAGTATGGATACCGGAGGATAAAAATAGATAAATTAGTTAACATAACAATACAGCTTAAATTATCGAGGAAGTACTATTGAAGTAGTATTATTGAAGCAATGTGGAAGGCCTGGGTATATAAGTCATAAGTCACTTGTACTTTAGACTTTAGAAGCAGCTACCTGGCCCCATTGCTGTTGGGGTGCTCCAGTGGTAGAGAAACAGTAAAGGTCGAACCCAGGCCCTGGATGCTATCGACAGCGATATTGCCGCCGTGCGCCTGGGCTATAAGGCGTGCAATGTAGAGACCAAGTCCCATGCCGGAGAGATTACGTTGAGCTTCTTCCTTGGTTAGTCTGACGTGGGGATCGAAAACTATATCCAGCGCTTCTGTGGGAATGCCTGGCCCTTCGTCTCTTATGCTGATTAGCGCCTGGTCCTTCTCAGTGCGGAGCGAGACTTGAATAGTCCCTCCTTTTGAATACTTGGTCGCGTTGCTAAGGAGATTAGATAAGACCTGGGCCACCCGGTCAGGGTCAACGTTTGCTATGACCTCTGCGGAACTGGGGTTAAACTCAATACGCTGCGTCGCGCTGATCTGTGCAAGGTTAACCTGTTCTTGAACAACAGCTATTAAGTCTGTGCCTAAAGGCTGGATGCGGAAGTGGCCCCCTGATATGTTGGAGATATCCGCCAGATCGTGCACTAATCTACTAAGCCTGCGGGATTCTACAAGCAGGGTCTCCAAAGCCTCTTGCTGCATCTCTGAAGGCAGATCTCCCCGTTGCAGCAACTTGGTATAGCCAAGGATCGAAGTAAGGGGCTGCCCCAGCTCATGGGCGATCATAGAGGTAAAGACCTCACGCTGCTCTTGCTCTTCTTCCAGTTGTTCTTTGGCATGACTTAGCTCTTCTACTTTTTTGCTTAGCTCTGCCGTAGCCTCATTGACTCGTTGTTGCAGCCCCTCAGCCAGACGGCTGATGGTTGCGTTGGCGACTTCCAGTTGCGCTAGCCGCTCTTTGAGCGCCTGTGACAAAGTACTATGCTCAATGGCCCTGGCAATGGTTAGCTTAAGCTCATCTATATCGCATGGCTTAATAAGGTAGTCATAGGCGCCGTGGCGGATAGCATCTATAGCAGACTCCAGGGAGGCATAGCCTGTTAGCATAATGGCTGTACAGTCCGGCTGTTTGGTCTTGAGATATCGCAGTACATCTATACCGTCCACATCTCCGAGGCGCAGGTCCAGCAGCGCTACATGGAAGGACTCGCGCGCCAGAAGACTATTGGCTTCCGCTGCAGTTTCAGCCCTTAGGACTGAGTACCCCTCATTTTCCAGTACTGCCTGAAGGGTAATAGCGACGCTAGGCTCATCCTCGACAATTAGCAGACGATTGGTGTCACTCATCTTGGCCTCCAATAGGCAGAGCAACGGTAAAGGTGCTTCCCGTACCTGGGCGGCTGCGCACCTTGATCTGGCCTCTGTGCTGCTGGACGATACCCTGGCTTACCCAAAGGCCAAGCCCAGTCCCACGCTGCTCCTGCTTAGTCGAGAAGAATGGATCGAAGATATGTTGCAAGTGCTCTACAGTTATTCCCGAGCCGGTGTCCCGGACTTGGACCAACGCATATTTGCCTAGGACAAATTCTATATCCTCGCCGGTAGATAAGCGGGTATTCACGTGCAGCTCTCCCCCATCTTTCATAGCCCCCTCAGCATTGAGAAAAAGGTTCAGGAAGACCTGTTTTAGCTGGTCCGCCGCTCCTTCGATTATAGGTAGATTACGGTCTAGGTCAGTCCTTACTACAACATGATGCCTGCGAAACTGGTTTTCTAACAACGTCAAGGTATCTTCAATTATCATGTTAAGGTCCACCGCCGCCTTGGTGGTACCCGGACGGTAGAAGCCAAGCATCTGGTGGATAATTCCGGATACTCGCTGTGTCTCCTTAGTTGCTATATCGATAAATTTACGGTGTGGAGCGTCAGCAGGGGTTGCGGACGCCACTAGGTACAAAGAGTTCTTGATAGCCTCCAGTGGGTTGTTGATCTCATGGGCAACAGCCGCAGCTAGCCGCCCAACGGCCGCCAGCTTCTCCGATTCAAAGAGCTGCTGCTCCAGAGTACGCCGCTCCAGTTCCCGGACCACTGTTAAATCGTGGAGGACCGCTACTACAGCAATAACTTGACCCAGCTCGTTGCGCACCTCTGTGGCAGTTACGCTCATAGTCAGAGGTTCCTCGGAGATTGGGTCTATTAGGTCCAGTCCTCCGCGGAGCACGTGCGATGCTTCCATACCTAACTGCGACAGGAAGGAGGTCAGCTTAGCATCGTTGGTCAAATACGCTGTTGCCCTGCGGATTGTAGTGCCTCTATCTGGAGTCTGAAGCAATCGCTCGGCGGTCGGGTTCATTAGGATAATCTCGCTGCTGGGATCGGTAACAACAATTGGATCGGCTACGCTCTCCAGAATAAGGTTCAAGCGGTCCCGCTCTTGTCTTACCTCTTCACCCTTTATGCTTAGTTCCTCCAGGCTCTGTCGCAACTGTTCCGAGGCGTGCTCTAGGACAGTAACATCATTAAGGAAACAGACCAGGCCACGGTCTCCGGTTCGGAGATTGGTACAGGGCCTGCAAATGACCTCAAATAGGATCTCTGTGCCCTCGATGGGGTCTACCAGGGTTAACTCCCGACCTAGAGCGACCCCCTGGTCCAGAGCAAAGCTGGATAGGGATGCTGAAAGCAGAAAGTTGTTTAGCTCGATGGCCCTATGCTTGCCAGCGCTGTCCTCCGGACTTGTCTTTAGGAGCCGCTCTGCGTGAGTATTTTGGAATATAATGTTATTATCCTCGTCGGCGAGGATAATGGGGTTCTGCGCCGAGTTGACCATCCACCAGAGCCACTCCTCGTTGACTGCATGGCGCTCGTCTGCCTCTTCGAGCCGTCGGTCCTGAATGCGGCGGGCAAGATTGGCCACCAACTGTCCAACATAAGGCAGGACTTCATTTATTTCCCCTTCACTCAGGGGACGGCCTTTGCTAACCACCAGCACGCCAGAAATAGGGACTAAGGGTATAGCGGCAAAAGCTAGCATACCGGAGTTCACGTAGAACGGTCGGAGGCGTTCCGAAACATAGGAATCTCTGAGCACGTCGTCCACCCGGCGCACTCTGCCGTCAAGCAGAGATTGGACTAAGTGAGTAGGCTCTTCCAATGACGCGTTAAATGTTTCCAGCAGGTCCATGGGGATATTTACCCCAAAGACTCCTTCCAGAGCGTTCTTATCAGCGTTTAAGACTGTCAGGAAGGCCCGTTCGTAGCCCAGACTCTGGGCGAGCTCCACCAGGGTGGGTTGCACCACATCATGAAGCTCAGCCATTCTGTTAGCGGAAGGGCCAGTGGTATATATATCAAGAAGACTCGTCATGGGTTCCATCACCTAAGAATGTTTGGCCAAGTTCTGGACCCTGGGCTAAAGCCTGTCCTGAGGCTCTCGAAGGGCCCAGGACATAAAGCTGGATGCTACCTGCCTTAGGCAGGCGGTACTACATGCTCCTACTACCAGCCGAAGATTATGACCTGCTCTCGGGTGACTGTTGCGTCTCCCTTTGCGTATCTATTGGCCGCTCCTGAGGAGGAGAGATGCTCTCCTCCCGGTGTGCGCCGGGCACCGGCCGGGCTGATGGAGCAGTAAGGCCAACTGCCTCGGCGTACCTGAGATACGTGTCAATAGAGGCGACCACTATTCGGGCTTCAACAGTAATGAGATCGATGCCTACCAAAGAGATGCGGACCCAGGCATCGATGACAATACCTTTGTCCAGGATCCGGTCCAGTACGTCTATAAGACTGGTACCGCTAGAATACCGTTCAACGGTCATTGGTTACCTCCCGTTCTTCTTCTTGTGAGCGCCCTCGGCGAGACTCTTGGGATGTCCCGGTAGGCTCGGTAGAGGGCGGTTGATTGGACTCAGCAAGCTGCCTTTCCAGTGCCTCAACTCTGGTTCGTAGGGCTGCTGTTTCGCCTTCAGATGCGCTGGAAAGGAAATCGTCCCGGCGCCACCAGTCTAGGCCAATCTCCATTGCTTTATCTATAGAGCAGACCAATAGCCTTATCTTGATGGTCAATAGCTCTACATTGGCTAGTGAGACACGTATATCACCTGCTACCACTAGTCCCTTGTCCAGGACTCTGTCGAGGATATCGACTAGAGTGGACTGGGACGGGGTGTTGTTGCCGCGCCAGTCACTCACCATCTAAATCACCTAGTATAGATCCTAAGTTCAAATTGAGGTCCTCCTTGGTCAGGCTAAAGACCTGACGCAATTCTTCCATCTTAGCTTCCAGGTCCAGCAGCGCAAGTCCCATACGTTCTATCTCTTCCGCAGCAAGGCTTCCACCCTCCATGCGGCGCACCGCTTGGTGCTCCAATAATTGTCGCAATAACTCTACCAGGGTCAACACAAGTTGGGCTAGCCCCTGCTCAGGCCGACTTGCGCTGGTGGTATCCAGTCCTTCGATTGTTAATGAAGGTTCCACAGGGCTCGAGACGGGCTGCACAGGGGGTCTCTGGACGCCTCGGTCCATCGCAGAAAGTCCGGACCTCGCTGACGAGTCTATCACGGATGCGCTAAGTTGGCTACCCTCACCTATTGGCTGGGCAGGTCCAGGTGCATGAAGGTGCTGGCGTAGGGTCTCCACTGATGACAGCAATAAGTGTAGGCGCAGATGGATGAGGTCGACACCCGCCACTGAAATAGTGGACTGCCCCAAGACAACTACTCCTCGGTCCAGCAGACGGTTAACAACATCCACCAGCCCCACAGGCTGCGAGAGCGCGGGGATATCAGAAAAAATTCTTTTAGGAGTCGTCATTTAAGTCCTCTCACGAAGGAATAGGCTGCCCAAGGCCCATTCAGGTCGATGCTAAGACCACGGGAAGAGTTAAGATGGGCTAGCTCTCGCACCTTTTCGCGGAAGGTCTCTACCTGTTCCTCTGCTACAAGAAAAGCCGCCTTTAAGATTATACTCACCTTTGCCCCCTCTATCGGTGGAAGATCATCTACTACGATGCCATAACTCGCCGATTCAAGGTTCTCTACGATAGTGTCCAGCCACTCTCTGAGGAGCCTTTGGGCTTCTGTCGTTAGGATACGCTCTTTTTGTTTGGAGAGAAGATAGGCTCGGCCCGGAGTGGCTGCCGATGCCTCGCTGACAAGCTGCTTTATCTCTTCGCTGGCATCCTCGACCGCGGTCAGCAGAGACTCATTATCTAATACTATCTTGATCCCCCACTCTTGCTTGTTGCGCACCTGGTCTAAGAGAGACTTAAACTGCGCCTCCTTTTCCTCCAGGAGCTTTATAATTCCCTCTGGCCCGCGGTAGACTGTACCAAAAGCCATAGGGACTAGAGCTGAGGCTGAAGCAAGGAGCGACCGTACGGCCTCCTCGTGCTGGACTGCAAATTGAGCCAACCGTGGTAGGTCAGAGAGCAGCGCATTAAGAGGCCCTTCTTCAAAGATATCAAAAGGGACTCGGCTCACCGCAGCAACCAGGCCATGGTGCTCGAGGGAAAACAGCGGCTCATTAGGCTCCAAGCCTGGCATGCGCTTGGATTCGAAGAGATCGTGGACTATAGCTGTGTCCTCCAGCACGCCATAGAGATACAAAAGGGAGCTACTGCTCACTTTGGAAAGCGAACCTGCTCCCGTGGAAATGACCTGCTGGTCCGAAAATCTTTGACTTGTCACAATTTTCTCACTCTACTTGTTCTGTGCCTCGCGGTATTCACGAGCAGTCCTTAGCCGAGTTATAATATCAGCCTCCTGGTCTTGATACTCCTCTTCTGTTATTTCTCCATCCTCAAGGCGGAGCTGGAGCAGGAGAAGCTCTTCTCTAATCCGCCCTTCGTCGTATACCTCCCGCTCTGCCATGTCCACAAGCTGTTCCATGATAAAACGGAACCCTGCCACAGGCGCAGTTATGGGCGAGAGAAGAAGCTTAAAGATCATGCGGAGGCCCCGGCTCGCTCAAGCTTGAGTCTGATGTTCACAAAGTTATAAGGCGGCCACGGTCCAGTATATAAAAAGCGTAGCTTTCCATCGTAACGCTGGGCGATCTCCTGAACTCGCTTATCGAACTCAGTGGCCTTGTCCCGGTCCACAAGGAAGGCGGCGTTGAGGATCATCTTGTCTCCGATAGGGTTATTGTGACGGGAGGCGATGGCGTAGTTTCTCAGATAGTCGTAGATCTCCCTTACGTAACTGTCCGACTTCTCGCTCATCGCCTGTTCAACCAGGCGTCCGAGCTGCATCCGCGCGAAGTAGGTGGAAGTCAGGCGGTTGGAGGCTATCTCTTCCTTAAGCCGCCGAATCTCCTCTCTTTCATTAGCCACCTCGGCAAGCACTGTTTCGGTATCCCAGTTGACTTTAAGGCCGAACTCGATCTTGTCTTTCATTTTATGCAGTACGTCTATAAGGGCGTCAGAAGTGTCTTTGATAAACTCGATAACGTCTTCTTCGGTCCGAAACACAGTACCAAAGCTCATGGGTATAACGGTGAACTCGCTCATTACCGTTTCGTTGACACGCTCATGGGTTAGGGCATTCTCCCTTGTAGGGTCGTATACCACCACTGGAGTATCCGAAACTACAGCCGCCAGCCCGCCGTGATGTACTGTATACACCAAGTCGCCCCGCCCACCAATGCCGATATTCCCAAAGGAATGTGGCTCATTAGATTCTATAATGGCATATACATACTTGCCCTCTCTCGGCTCGGGAGTAGGGCCAAGCGTGCTTGTCGAGGAGGAGTCAGTTCTCGGTTCTTCAACCATATTGCCACCTTTCTCCATACCACGGTGGGCAGTAGCACGGACTTCTAAGAACTTGCACGAAAATACCGAGGCAAACAGCCTCTCTGGGGAGATTTCTTGCGTACAAGTATACCATTACAGTGAGTCTGCTAGAATAACAAAAGCATATCAATTTAACTCTTTGTTGTTTGGCTGCTCGCCTTGACATGAAAACAACTTAACTATACTATTCAGGATGGTATATACCGTACTCCCCATTGGTTCGAGAACACAGCCATTGCAGCCGAAAGGGCGTTGCCTGAGGCTCTCGAAGGCACCGCCCGTGTCCTTTCGAGAGCCTCAAGGAACGGCCTACGTTGGCTCATTTTCATTCTTCGTGGGTGTTGGTACAACCAGCATGGAGGATTACCTAATAAGGACGTAAAATGGACTCTATATTTGATCTGCACGTACACACCCTCAAGGGTAGCCGTGACAGCGACCTTTCCCCCGAACAACTGGTGCAGGAGGCCCACCGCCTTGGCCTAAGAGGCGTTCTTCTAGCAGAGCACGATGGCTGGGACCACAATGACTTTAATAGGTTCGCGAAGGACTATGACCTGGTGCTTGTAAACGCTCTGGAAGTTTATACCGATATGGGCCACGTGATCACTTTGGGCATGGGCAGATACTACCCTGGTATAAACAAGATACAGGAGCTGCGCCGAGTAGTGAAGAACCTTGGCGGCTTTATGATCCTGGCCCACCCCTTCCGCTTCCTATCTGGCCCTCATGGACAGTTCACTCGTAACGTATTGTTTCAAGACCCTGCGACGGTCCCACAGAGCGCTAAGGAGGCCCTTTCCCATCCGGTCTTTGATCTGGTGGACGCAATTGAGGTGGTAAACGCCGGTACCGATGAGATCGATAACAGGTTCGCTCTGGAAGTATCCAAGCTGTGGGGACAACGGCCGGGGACTGGAGGCAGCGATGCTCACTCCACCCACGGCATCGCTAGGGGAGCGACTTTGTTCCACGGTGAGATCAGAAACGAACAGGATATGATGGATGCCCTGCGCGCCGGTGAATACACCGCCCTGGAAGGTTTTAACAAAGGGCAGGTAATCTTCTACGGGGACCCACCTTCCTGGATGTCTACGACTAACGGCACCGTAAATGGCCTACCCATAGGGAAGCACTACGGAGATTGAAGACCAATACGTTAGGTAAGCGCTATGGACTTTGAAGAAAGGTATGATGCCGAGTACGAAGAATTCCGTCGCGAGGTCAGAAGCTGGCTGGCTGCCAATGCACCCTCACCTGATCTCAGAGAGTGGCCTCAGGATCTTCAGAACAAGCTAGCCGACCGGGGATGGTTGGCTCCATCCTGGCCCGTTGAGTACGGAGGTGGCGGCCTAACCACCACCCACGAGCACATAGTCCAGCGTGAGCTGGAAGCCCGCAACCTTACCGCAACCTATGTCGCTAATCGTAACGTAGCTTCAGCGCTTCTTGCCTGGGGCAGCGTGGAGCAAAAGGGCAAGTATATTCGGGATCTGCTTAGAGGCGCTCTTTCAGTCTCCAAGCCCTTCTACGAGAACTACGCTGTAGCCTATCCTGAAGGGGTGCGCACCGTAGCCAAAAGAGACGGCGATGTCTATATAATCACCGGGGATGAGGTGTTCGTAGGAGAGAGTGGAGCGCCTACTCACCTGTGGACCATCGCCGTGACGGACCACGAAGCTCCACCCCACAAGCGCCTCAGCGTCTTCCTCATTCCGACAGACTTGGACAAGATCTCTATCAGCGCTTTGGACACTATAGCCAGCGACGGAAGGCTGGTGGTGAACATGGACGAGGCGCTGGTTCCGGTCGAGTGCCGTATCGGCGACGATGGCGATGGCTCTCTGGTGGCCCACAGCGCGCTGGGCACCGAAGCCGAGGCCGACCGTGTCCTGAAAGAGCACGACACCATGGTCACGGCCCTCATAAGGTACTGCAAAGAGGCGTCCATAAGTCCTGCCTCAGGCAGGTCTCAGGAGCAGTACCAGCGGATCCGGGAAATGGTGGCCGAGGCCTATATAAACGCCCACATACTGAAAGTTATATCCAGGCGCAACCAGTGGATGCGCTCCAGCGACCAGCCGATGACCTTCCACGAGTCTCAATACGCCATGCTGGCCAGACTAATGCGCCCGCGCCTGTCCGATATCATGCTGGAGAGCATGGGACCTATGGCCCTTGTCAGCGATGAGGAATGGGCCTTCTCAGATGGCGCAGCAGAGTCCTTCCAAAGGTCCAGCCTCCCCGGCCTCAGCGTCGACGATAGTGATGACACCCACGAGCGTATAATCGCCAAATACCTCCAGCATACTGACTAATCATATTATTCTGTTAGTGGGGTGATGACCGCCGCTCGCCAGAGGCGACACTGTCGTCCGTGAACGGCGGGCCAAATAAGCTTGCAGAGGCCCGGCCTTTAGGCCGGCGGACTGCCTCCTGGATCACCTAATCCTGCTGTGGCTATTTTTGGTCAATCGCCATAGACCAGCCGGAAAATATTTTCAGCAGCCTTCAGCCACTGGTCCCTCTTTTCCTGCTGCCAGGGCTCATTGGGGCCGGGAATACTCTCTACCAGGGCGCGAACCAGAGGATGAAGGGATTCTATCCCTCCACGCGTCGGTACCGTTGACTGGTCGTGGACCTTCTGATCTTCCATATTTTCCGGGCCATCTTTGTCAAGCGGCATTGTTCTAAGCGCAGGGGGACCTGATGGTGTAACCAGTCTGTCACGCCCTTCGACGAAGAAGCCGGCCTGCTCTGCGGAGCGCTGAAAGGTCTGGCGGGCCTTAGCTACTTGCTTCTCCGTCACTCCCAGATTTATTATCTCGCGCTCAAGTCCAACATCCGGTGGCAACAGATATCCCTCATAGCGCTCGAAGAGTCTCTTGAAGAGAGGCACGTGGAGAAACGCAGCTTTTTTCGCGGCGGCCGCTGTTTTGGGATCGATGATCTGTCTGCCCAGAGTCTCCAATCTTATATGTCCTCCTTCAATCGCGACCAAGCCGAACAGTTTGGCGCTAGAGACTCGCAGTCGGAACGCCCCACTCTTCAGGTTGTTGTATCCCAGATAGGCGCTAAGCTGAGAAAAACTGCAGCGCTCTCCAGCTCTGCTGTAAACGGTCCGGACCAACTCAATAGAATCATCGAGATCGCTATAAGGAAATTTGATCGTAGAGCGCCCCCGATTTTGCTCGTGACTAGCTTGCTGTGATATACTCAAATCTGACATAGTCTACTGATTAGTCTGCCTATTCTGCCTGTAACGCATATCGTCTACCAAAAATAGCAGAACTGCGGCGCTAAGTCAAGTTATTCTGCTGGACGCTCTGCCACTATGAAAGCTTTTGAGCTTGGGGCGTCGGCGGGGGTCTGGCTTGGGATACATCCAGTAGACCCGTGACTGGCTTGCCGACTGTTGGTCGTTTATATAGCCTCTTTTGCGAGTATAGAGTTTTGTAACCTCCTATGGGCCTGTGCCGTTGAAGATGCAAAATGATATCTATTTCTTCTAGCTCTTGGAATAAAACGGGCAGCACTGGCTAATCTACATAGATAGTTAAATCAAGGCTGCAAGGTGTTATGGCGCTTGATCGTTATCGCAACAAGCGAAGCTTTCCAGGCACCCCTGAACCTGAAGGAGTTGAAGGGAATCCTAAAGGAGGGTTAATCTTCGTCGTGCAAAAGCATGCCGCCACCCGCCTCCACTACGATTTCCGCCTTGAGATGGACGGTGTGCTTAAATCTTGGGCGGTGCCGAAGGGTCCCTCTTATGATCCGAAAGACAAGCGCCTTGCGGTACATGTAGAAGACCATCCGCTGGACTACGCTACCTTCGAGGGGGTTATTCCGGAAAAGCGGTATGGAGCGGGGAACGTCATAGTATGGGACTATGGATACTATTCTCCTGACGACGAAAACCGCCTTTCTTTTGATGATCCGGAGGAAGGCGAGGCTCGGATGCGACGTCAAATGGAATCGGGGAAGCTGTCCATCACCTTGAGAGGGACTCGACTTATGGGCTCTTGGACTCTGGTGAAGACCCGAGGAAGAGGCGGAGACAGTGAGGAATGGCTTCTCATTAAGCATCGGGATGAATATGCCGGGTCCTCCATTACCCTCGACTACGAGACCTCGGCGGTTACGGGAAGGACTTTGGACGAAGTTAGTCGCGGTGTTCCGCCCCTTCGTCAGGCGCCTTCTGCCGCGACAGCAGGCAACCCGGCGCCCTTCCCCACCAGCATCCGCCCCATGAACGCCGCTCTGGCTTCCGAGCCATTTTCCCATAGAGAGTGGCTTTTCGAGCCAAAGTTGGATGGCGTGCGTGCGCTAGCCTTTCTACAGGGAGGCAAAGCGGTGTTGCGCTCTCGCACCGAAACAGACGTGACCAGCCACTACCCGGAAATAGCACAGGCAGTCGCTTCGTTGCCCCCCACAGAACTCATAGTGGACGGTGAGGTTGTCGCCTTGAACGAGCGTGGCACTCCGGACTTCGAGCTCCTTCAGCAGAGGATGCATCTTAAGGGCGACGAAGCCTTGAGGATAGCGCCGTCCATTCCGGTTGTTTACTATGTTTTCGACCTGCTTTATTTTGAGGGCCGTGATCTAAGGAATCTCCCTTTGAGTCAGCGCAAGGCGCTATTAAAGCAACACCTTCCTGATTCTGATCTGGTGCGACCGATTCATTATCTGGAAGGTGAGGGAGAGCGTTTCTTTCAAGGCTCGCTGGCCCTTGACCTCGAAGGTATAGTTGCCAAGCGTGTCGATAGTAAGTATGAAAGCGGCGCTCGTAGCGGTGCATGGCTCAAAATAAAGGGCCAGCAGGAACAGGAATTTGTGGTCTGCGGATACCTGCCGGGACGTGGTCACAGGGCCAACTCCTTCGGCGCTCTGGTCCTGGGTTATTACAACGGCGATGTCCTGAAGTACGCCGGCACTGTAGGCTCGGGATTCCGTGATAGAGACCTAACCTTCTTGAAAGATAGGTTCAAGGACCTCGCCGCGGACGTTTCTCCCTTCGATATGCCTATTGCTAGACAGGCGGAAAAGCCCAGGTGGCTCCGTCCACTCTTGGTGGCCAGGGTAAAGTTCGGGTCCTGGACCACCGCCGGTGTGCTTAGGGCGCCGGTTTACCTTGGAATGCGCGCAGACATCGACGACCCTCGTGTGGTAGTGCGCGAACGGGCGGTGACGCCCATCCTGGAGCCAGCTTCTCGAGCCGCCCTGGCAGAAGAGGACCCGATTGCCGCCATCTACCGGCAGCTAGAGGACAAGCGTGATCGCCTGGTCCTGAAAGTAGACGGAGAGAATATCGCACTCACCAACCTCAACAAGGTGTTGTGGCCACCTAAGGGCAAGCGGGTGGCAATGACGAAACGGGACCTGATTCGATATCTAGTCCTAGTATCACCTTATCTCCTTCCTCACCTTAAGCAGCGTCCCATGAATCTCACAAGGTATCCTGATGGGATAGAGAAGCCCGGCTTTTATCAAAAGCACTGGTCAACGGAGTTGCCGACCTATGTCCCCACCGTACGATTGTATTCAGCCGACAATCGCGCCGACCAGGACTACATTATGGTTGAGAACTTGCCCACGTTGGTATGGCTGGGTCAATTGGCTGCTTTGGAGCTTCACCCCTGGCTATCTCGAATTACCCCGGAGCCTGATGCTTCCGGTTTGCCAACAGTGTTAACCGGCTCTGAGGACGTCATCGATGCTAGCGTCCTGAATTATCCGGACTTCATAATTTTTGACCTCGACCCATATATTTACTCCGGTAAAGAGGGACCGCGAGAAGAGCCTGAGCTTAATAGGAAGGGCTTCGAGCGAGTTCGTGAAGTTGCCTTTGCCTTAAGAAATATCTTGGAGGGGTTATCGTTGACCTCATTCATCAAGACCTCCGGTAAGACCGGACTTCATATATATGTTCCCGTTATGACGCATTATAGTTATGATTTCATTCGTAAGGCTTGTGGCACTATAGGCCAGTTTCTCAGCGCCTCAGTGCCGGGCGCTATCACTCTTGACCGGACAGTGGAGCGGCGCACGGGCAAGATATTTTTCGATCATAATCAGAATGGACGCGGCAGGACACTGGCCGCTCCCTATTCGCCGCGTCCCACTTACTTGGCCACGGTATCTGTACCTATTACGTGGGATGAGCTGGGATCTGTGTATCCTACAGACTTCACGATCGCGACTCTTCCGGCCCGATTGGGTAAGGTAGGCGATCTGTGGCAAGGGATCCTCGAAAATAAACAGGACCTTCGACCAATCTTTGAGGGTGAGGGGCCGCAACGAAGAGAGAAAAGGAGGAAAAATGCCTAGACCCATTTGGCGTGGAGCAATCAGTTTTGGAATGGTTAGTATTCCTATCAAGTTGTACGGGTCAACTGACAGCAAAGATATCACTTTTCATCTTCTCCACAAGAAGTGCCTAAGTCGAATAAAGCAGCAGCGCCACTGTCCCGTGGAGGAGGAGGTCATTGAGTGGAACGAGGTGGTGAGAGGTTATGAATTCTCGAAGGACCAGTATGTTGTGATGGAAGACGCTGACTTCGAGAAGGTGCCCGTAAAAACGGTCCGCAGTATTGACATCACGAGTTTCGTAAGTCTTGATGAGGTAGACCCACAATATTATGAGCGGACCTATTACCTGGAGCCGGAAGAAGTAGGGCGAAAGCCATATGCTTTGTTGCTTCGCGCTCTCGAGGAAACAAAGCGGGTAGCCGTAGCGAAGGTGGCTTTAAGGCAAAAAGAGCAGCTTTGTCTTCTCCGTCCGCGGGAGTCGCTGCTGCTAATGCAGAGCATGTTCTTTCCTGATGAGATCAGAGGCAGCAGCGACCTTTCACTGCCGGACGTCTCCGTCGATATATCGGATAAAGAACTGGAAATGGCGCACTCTCTGGTCGAGATGCTTACCACAAAATTTGATCCCACACAGTACAAAGATGAGTACCGTGAGGCGCTGCTTTCCGTCATCGAACAGAAGGTCAACGGAGCTGTCATCGCGCCACCTCCTCAGGTCAAGGGCAAGGTAGTGGACCTTATGGCTGCTCTCAGAGAAAGCATTCAGAGCGTGGAAAAGGAACGCTCTCAAAAGAAGGCTAAGACTTCTACGGAGAAGCCTTCGATCGAGCAGGCTAAGCCACAGCGAAGGCGTAAAGCAGGCTAAGCTATTGAGCATCGTGGAAATATGCAGCCTGATCTAAATACAGCAGCCAGTGAAGGCAGGGACATCCTTAAAAAGCTTCGACCAATGTTGCCTTCGAAAGTCAGCGAGCCTTTCGACTCGCCGGACTGGCTATTCGAGTTGAAGTGGGGTGGAGTGCGCGCCCTTGCTTTTGTGGAGAGAGGAAAAGTAGCTATTCTCGGCCAGAACGGAGCAGAGCTAACTGGAGCTTACCCAGAGTTACAGACCCTCGCGACCCAGCTAAAAGGAACAAGCGCCGTCCTGGATGGTGAGATCGTTGCCTTGAGCGCAGATGGTGTCCCTCGCATTGAGCTGCTCCGGCAAAGGCTTGATTCTTTGTTGAAATACAGAGAAGCTCATCTTCCCCGCTTGCCATTCTCCTATCAGATAGGTGACATTATTGCCCTGGATGGAGTGCTTCAACTGGAGTCTCCACTCTGGCAGCGTAAGAACCTGCTGCATAGCCATTTTCAACCATCTCCGGTCGCGCAGGCTTGCGACTTTATCGAGGGCGAGGGTACTGCATTCTTCGAGGCTGTGTGTGAGCACCGTCTAGAAGGAATCATCGCCAAGAATAAGTTTAGCCCTTATGTTCCTGGAAAGCGGACCAGCTATTGGCTGGAAGTTCCGACCAAAGAAATTGGGCATTACGTAATAGGTGGCTACACCTTCGGTGGTGGAAACCAAAAGCGTCCTTTTGAGACTCTGCTGTTGGGAGCTTTTCGCGGCCATGATCTGGTCTACGTTGGCCGTGCTACTACCGGACTATCGAATCCGGAAGGCTGGCGGACCGTCAAGCTACTGGAGGGAATGCATACTTCTTCTTGTCCTTTCGTTGATCCCCCTTCCCTTGACCGTTTTAGCTACTGGTGTGAACCCAGCCTGGTCTGCCAGGTCTACATAGGCGAACGAAGCCCGCAGGGTGAGCCCCGGTTCGCTATATTTGTGGCGCTTAGGCCCGATCTGGCCCCCGAAGACTGCGAGCTTTAGTCCATGCTGGAGAATAATTGACATGATTTGGATTGGCACTTCTGGCTACAGCTATCCCGAATGGCGCGGCAGTTTTTATCCCGAAAAATTTCCCACATCGAAAATGCTGGATTACTACGCGGCCAGGTTCTCAACCGTGGAGATCAATAACACTTTCTACCGCTTGCCAAGCGAGAAGATGCTCACAGATTGGGCTAAGGGGGTTCCTGCTAACTTTCATTTTACTCTAAAAGCTACCAGGAGCATCACACATGACGCACGGTTACGAGACTGTGGTGAGTTGGTGGAAGTCTTCTGTGCCAGAGCGTTGACGCTAGGTCCCAAGTTAGGCGTGGCGCTATTTCAACTGCCGCCATCCTTTCGGAAGAACCTGGCCGTTCTCGATGCTTTCCTGGACCTGATCCCGCGAAAGCTGCGCGCTGCCTTTGAGTTCAGGCATGCTTCCTGGTTCTCAGAAGACGTCTATGCTACCCTTAAGGCAAGAAACATGGCCCTCTGCACCACAGATAGTGCGGACACCACGGATCCGATTGTGCTGACCGCTGATTACGGCTATTTTCGTCTGCGTGATGAAGGCTATCAAGAATCGGACCTCGAGAAGTGGGGCAAAACTATTCTAAGCTATACATTGGACTGGCAGGAAGTATTCGTGTATTTTAAGCACGAAGAAGAAGGCATGGGCGCCAAGTTCGCTCAGTCGCTCAGCGACATTATATCCTCTAGAACGTAACACAGAGAGCCGTCACAAATCTTACACACCCACTAACGAGTTCTGATTGAGCCCTTTAGAGTGCTTATCAAACATATAACACCCCATGTTACGGGTCTGTTATAGGATAACTGCATTCCCTCAAGAACAATTAAATTATATACTTAAGTATCGTACCGATCTCTTTAGGAGCATCTGTGACGGAGAAACTGGATATGTATGGCGGGACAGAATTGGACTAGAAGTGATAGGCGACGAACGAAGCCGACGCGGCCGGTCTGGCCGACGCTGCAACGGGCCGTAGGGCTGCTCCGACGTTACCGGTTAATCGTTTTAGGCTACATATTCACAATTATGCTGTCTTCTGTGGCTGGTCTTGGCCAGCCTCTGCTGATTAAACAACTAATTGACTACGCCCTCCCTGAGAAAGATGGGGACCAGCTTAATCTACTAATCCTGGCCATAGTGGGACTGATCGTTTTAGTTGCTGCCAATAGCACCCTACAGTCCTACCTGAGCAACCTTGCAGCTCATGGCGTCATGTTCGACCTGCGCAGTCGCATATATAAGCGCCTGACGGGAATGTCATTGCGCTAGTTCACCTCCAACCGTACCGGCCGAGTCTGTATCCCGCGTGAACAATGACGTCGGCAGCGTCCAGGGCCGTGATCACTGATACGATGGGTGGGGTGGTAGGCAGCGTAATCACCGTGGTGAGCACTCTGGTGGTGATGTTCGGAATGGACTGGCGGCTTACCCTGTTCTCTATTGTCTTCGTGCCGCTCTTTATCATTCCCTCTCGAAGGGTTGGTATTTTACAGCGCCAAATGGTGAGCGAGACCCAGGAACAAATGGCCGGGATGCCATATAGACATCGCTCTGGCTGACTGCGTCTCTACTTTCAAGTTGGCTATACTGAGCCGTTATCTTGAGACCGGACACGTAGGTCCGGCAGCGCACCTCGATTGCGCCGCCTTTAAATGTAAGGATGGCAAATGTATCGTGCAGGCCAACGTTGAGCCGAGAAACTGGCAGCGGTTTCGCGATGTTATTGGCCGTCCGGATTTCATAGGACTGCCTGTCGGTGATGAGAAGAGCTACGCTCCCGCTGCTGGTAGAGATAAGTAACGCACATTCCGGGGGGACTAGGGTATTCTTCTTCTGAAGTTGAAGCCATGACAAATGCTGGCGCTATAAAAATATTTGGGATAGGAATCCACTCATATCGGCGCCAATCCACAAAGGGAAGGGCCCCCGTCCATTGGACGGGGGCCCTTCGACCTAGTAGGGATAAGCTAATTGTCCTGCTAGTCCCTAACCAGCGCCACTAATATTCTATGACCAGAGAGCCGTTGCTGGTGGCCAGTCTTAGGAGCACCAGGCCAGGCTTTACCTGCTTACTGGCGCCTTCGTCATCCTCTTCCCCAGTACCGGACTTAATGACAGTCTGGTTCTTCTTGGCATTATAATCTGCCTTCACCCAATTACGACTCGCGCCCTTACCAACGCTAAGCTTCTGCTGTAGCGACTTCAGCGTGCCATTCTCGTTGGCTTCCAAGTCGAACTGCTTTTTATTGGCAGGTGGGGTAATAACCGGGCCGCCGTTATACTGCAAACTTACGATGGTAGCCTTTGAAGTGTGGTCTTTACCCTGATCGTCGTGGTCGATTCTCACTTTCTCCACTATCTTGAGGGTATTACCAGCCGCGTCTGTAAAGGTACAGGTGCGCAGCTCTGTCATGCCTTCGTTGTCGTCGTCACCCACAATTGGGGTTACCGTTGGGGTGCAAGGGCCAGTGGGCACTCCAGATCCCCCGTCACGACCATAGATATCTATGTCTCTGGTCACGGGATTGAACTGGTTGTAGGCCTCAGGAGCCGTCTTATCGATCTTGATGGTTAGGCTCTTGGCAGCCTCCAGGTTGTCCGCCTTGTCCTTGGAGCGGTACTGGAGGGTGTGAATGCCCTCGGCGGAGACGACTACAGGAGTAGTGTAGGCAGTCCAGCCGCCGCCATCGAGGTTGTACTCAGTGCCGTTGCATCCAGATAGATTGTCTGTGCAGGATAGTGCCACAGATACAGTGGTGCTATTCCAGCCATTGCCATTAGCCGGTGGAGTCTGGGTGGCCGTTGTTACTGGCACGGTCTTATCGATGCTGATGCTGCCCACGGTGGCTGAGGCAGAGTTGCCTGCTTTATCTGTCACCGTCCCCGTAACACTCTGGTTAGCGCCTTCACCTGTAAGGGTAGTAGGTGATGAGCAAGAGTCTACTCCGGATAGGCTGTCAGCACAGGAGAAGCTGACCGTCACATTGGTGTTGTTCCAGCCATTGGCATTGGCTAATGGCGCTCTGCTGCCGGTTATTGTGGGCGCTGTCTTGTCTATGTTAATGCCGCCCACCGTTGTCGATGCCGAGTTGCCCGCCAAATCTGTAGCGGTGCCACTCGCGCTTTGTCCTGCACCTTCAGCGGTTAGGGTGGTTGGGCTTGAGCAGCTAGCTATGCCTGACCCGCCATCGGAGCAAGAGAAGCTGACCGTCACATTGGCATTGTTCCAGCCATTGGCATTAGCTGCTGGCGCCCTGCTGCCTGCTATAGTGGGCGCAGTCTTATCGATCTTGATGGTCGGCAAGCTCTTGGTTGCGGAGGTATTCCCCGCGTTATCCTTGGCGTAGTAGGTAATGTTGTATGTTCCGTCCGCGGTCAGCGTTGTGCTTGCTGAGCTGCCGGCAGTAGTTACCGCCGGTCCGCCGTTGACCGAATACATTATCTCCTTCACTCCGCTGCCACCGGCATTGTCCGTCGCAGAGAAGCTGGCCGTCACATTAGTGTTGTTCCATCCGTTGCCGTTGGGAGCAGGAGAAGCTGAGCCAGTGACGGTGGGTGGGGTAGTGTCAGGTGGTGGGCCGGAGGAAAGGTGTGCATCCATGCCAAGCACGCTAGCCAACGCGCAGTCACCTACGTTAGACACCCGTCCCTGAAGGGTGAAGGTCCCACTTGTGGGGAGGGTGTACTGCCAGTGAGTCCATGGTGTGCCGCCGTAGTTGCCCACCGCGCCAACGCTGGAGTTAAACAAAATCACGCCGCCCTGAAGGATTAGCACTTGTGCGTTGTCATTAAAGGGTAGATAGTCTTCGGCCTTGAAGAAAGCCCAGCCATCTATCTGGTCCCCTGCCGATGCAGTGAAGTTTTGTGAAAGTGTTGTAGTTGGACAGCTGGCATAGAGCCTGGCAAAATACTGCCCATGTTTAGGCAAGTAGGACCCGTAACTGGTAACTACTGAAACCGAGCCTCCTGCGGCGCTCCAACCCGAGAGATTGCCTGTTTCAAAGCTGGGGTTGGTGAGAGTGACCGCAGCGGTACCAGTACTAGGCGATACTGCCATCACGGCGAGAAGCGCCAGGATAAAGAGTGGACCAAGATAGCGGGGTGCGCTAATACGCGATGCCATTCGGGAAAACCAATTCATGCAAATCTCCTTTTAGGACGACTAAATAAATAAGCTATTTATGTGCTGTATTTAACTGGACGCTATCAATCCTGCTGCGTACACCTCCTTTCAGACAACTGAGTGCGAAACTCAGAATAAGTGCTTTTTATCTCACTAGAGCGGACGACCTGCCATCTATCTCAGGGGCAATTTTTAAGGAAGAAGCTTGTGACCAGCCCAACTTTCCGCATCCTCCCTCCAGCCCAGATATTGCAAATTTACTACAAAAGCTGGCACATGTATTGCATTTTTACAACTAATGACTTCGTTTGTCAAGTGATCTAGATCACATTTGTGATTCAAATATTAACCTTTTGCAGTCTCAAACGCTGTCACAGTCCATGCTGTGCAAGTGTAGCAGTAAGTTGTAAGAAGGATAATACCTATTTTGGACGTGTGTTGAACATAGGTGTTTTCCTTCATTGCGGTATCTGCACAGGTTGTGGATAATATGATAGCGCTGAGGATGGAGAGCGAATAGCCTGGTTGCTTGGGGGAGTCACATCGAAACAGATAGCAGGAAAGCCATAACCGTCGCTGTCGTGGAGGACGAGCCTCTGATGAGGGATCTCTTGCGCATCGCTCTATCTCAGAATTCTGGCATGGAGGTAGTAGGGGCCTTTGGTGATGGAGAGTCTGCACTACAGAATATCCCCTTACTTGAGCCTCAGGTTGTCCTGATGGTCATTGAGTTAGGTGGCGGTCTTAGCGGGATACAGCTTGGGCTATTGCTGCGTGAGCAAATGCCAAACTTGGGAGTGGTCTTGTTATCTAACCACTGGATCCCCCGCTTTATTGCCATGCTGCCATCAACCGTGATGACAGGATGGTGTTACCTTCTCAAGAAGTCTCTCTCAGACGCAGCTACGCTTAGTCGAGCTTTAGAAGGCGCCGCCGGGTTAATGGTGCTCGACCCATACGTGGTGGCCGGACGCCGGCCACGGACTGGCAGCATATTGGCACGCCTGACCCCGCGTCAACGAGATACCCTGGCAGATATGCTACCAAGGATAAGAGTTATCACGAGTGGCAAGATATAGCGTTACTTATTAACGATGAGATCACCTGAGTACGAAAGTGTTAAACTAGCCCACTGTTATACCACTATAAAAGGGCTAATGCCAGGCTTTCTCACCAGCTCTAATTGGCGCCGATAGCCAGTTCTCGACCGGAGGGAGAGGGCAGCTCCAGTCCTCGTTATAGGCGCAGTAGGGGTTATAAGCATAGTTGAAATCTACCAGGACCGTGCCGTCTTCACTCAGTGCAGCCTCCAGATAGCGGCCTCCGCCATAACTCTCTTTCCCTGAGGTAGCGTCACGGAAAGGAAGGAATAGCTCATCGGCGCCTTCGCTGCTGTAGAGATAGAGAATTACATTCTGTCCCTCTATCTCAAAAGTAATACTGCCTTCGCGCCGATAAACTTGCACCTCGCCGGAGGTGGTTTCCATCTCCAGAACATCATGAGCTACATCCGTGTTCAAAGGGATGCGAAGCTGCAAGGCAGGGTTCCCATGAAAATAATTCAGACCTTTAAAGTCGCGTTTTTGCTCCGGACTCAGTGGAGAATGAGGACCCTCTCGAAAAAACTCATCCTTTTCCTTTCGGAAGTCATCTAGATCAGTCATAATTATTATGTCCCTTCCTATGATATTGTTGTAGGTCGCTGTAAGGACATGCCAAACTCTTAGCTCAGGACGGTCTCCATCGTACCACATGGCGGGAAGCTGGTAATAATCGAATAATTGTTCCGTTTAAAAATATGAGTCTGCAAGTATCTTACCTCTTATATGATTACCGGCATCTGTTTTATGGTTCTTAACCTGTTGTTGCGTATTCCTACCCCAGGCTGAAAGCCTGGGCATGAGAAACCCGAAGGATGCCACAGGTTTCAACCTGCGGTGCCGGAGCACCACACTACGCGATTAAGTTGTTATACTTCATTAACATTCTACAAATTACTTAGGAGGCATCTTTTTGCTCTTGGAAATGCAATCGTGACTGAAGGGCTGAAAAAGTCTTTCAAGAAGCTTACTGTCCTTGAGACAGCTAAACTGGCCTGCCTCAGGCAGGATGGCGAAGCGCTGGAAGTAGACCGCACGCGGCGTGTCATTAGCCTCGCAATAGATGGCGGCGTGCATCAGCTAAAACAGCTCCTGGATCGATTGAAAGATGACGCGTCCTGGTCTATCACTTCCGCTCAGGAGAAATATTTTATAATATAGTGGCAAAGCATTAGTCGGAGTTTGGATAGAGATCTGTATGTCCTACACAAGACCGGTTTCCAGGCGGTTCTTTCTGCGATACCTTATCTTGTTTGTCGGCGCAGTCGCAGGGCTGGGCCTGAAGGCCCCTCTTCAACCTAAGGTAGAGGAGCGGACTTCTATTATAGGGTGGTCCCAAGGGGGACGGCCGCTGACCGTCCACCGCTATGGGCAGGGGCCGCTGCGTACCTTCATCCTCGGAGGCCAGCATGGCGCTCCCGAAGCAAATACCACAGAGCTGGCGCATTTGCTTATGGACCATCTAGCTGGGAAACCCTCGGAAATACCGCTGAACGTTACCGTATATGTTATGCCTGAGGGGAATCCTGATGGCTTGGCCACAGGAAGCCGTCTCTATATGAGCGGTGTGGACCCCAACCGAAACTGGCCGAGCCCCGACTGGGGTAGCGACGCATATGACTCAAATGGTAGTTATCGTTTAGGGCTGGGAGGTCCAGAGCCCTTCTCTGAGCAGGAGACAGTGGCGCTGGCAAACTGGTTATGGCGCATAAGGCCGTATTTCACTATCAACTACCACAGCGCCGGTGGGTTTATGTTCGGCGGAGGCGACGGGCTGGCTGGCGAGCTGGCTGAGCTTTACGCTCAGGCCAGTGGCTATCCCCGGCCGACCGCTGGCGGAGGCGCCGGAAGTTTCCGAAGCCCGTTAGGATATCGGGCCACGGGACACATGAACGGATGGCAACGCAGCGTGGGCATGGGTGGATGTCTTATCGAGTTGACCAGCCCATATAGTCCAGAACTTGGTCGAAACCTCGCAGGCGTACGGGCGGTGCTGACGCGCCTTGGGTCTGAGGGTAAGTCACGGTTGACCTTCCCATGACCTTCCTCCCCGGGGTGTTACTAACGGTTAATGATGCCTCGGCTGAACTTGCTAGATAGTGAGAGTCCTCGGGGAAGCTCACGTTTCTTTTTACAACCCAAAACGTTGCATTACCTCGGCCTGAGAGCCGTTGACAACTACAGGTCTTGCGACTACGCTATTTCTAACTGTCAAGCGCCAGCGCCTGTGAGGAGAACAGGACTGACGCGCTTATAAGTTGCCGGAGGTAGATAAGGCATCTTTGAGGAGAGGTGTAGATGAAGGCTGATGTGGGTAGTGGACAACGGCATGGCATTTTCAATAGAGTTTTCTACGGGTGGTACATCGTGGCTGCTGGGATGGGGATTCATCTGTGGATAAGCATAGCCTGGATATACGGTATGCAAGTCTTCTTTGCCCCGATAGTCCAGACCTTTGGCTGGAGCCGGGCTGTTATCTCAGGGGCGTTCGCCTTGCAGCGGCTCGAAGGCAGCATCATTACGCCCATAGAAGGGTTCCTGGTGGACCGCTTCGGACCTCGCAAGCTGATTCTGGCCGGAGCGACTATCTCTGGCGCGGGGCTCATCTCCATGAGCTTCCTCCAGTCCATTTGGATGTTCTATGCTGCTGTATTACTGATATCGCTGGGCAACAGCGCTAGTGTGGGTATCCCTCGCAACTGGTCCATAGTCCACTGGTTCCACCGGCTGAGAGGGAGGGCGCTGGGCATTGGAGCCAGCGGCGCTGTTATCAGTGGTCCGTTACTTATTATCGTTACCTGGCTGGTGGAAACACTTGGATGGCGGATGGCCTTCGTTGTCTTGGGTGTCGCAACGTGGTGCATCTGTATTCCTCTAGGGTTGGTCTTCCGCTCCAAGCCCGAGCAGTATGGCTACCTTCCTGACGGAGATTTACCGAATGGAAATGGTGAGGGGCAATCGCAGGTTGAAGCCTCCCCAATAGTACATGCTCGTGGTGGCTCAAGTGAGGGCAGCCTGACGGTCCTTCAGGCGCTGAGAACACGGGCCTTCTGGATAGTAACCCTTGTGTTTGGCGCCCAGACCATGGGAGTTAGCGGTCTCATGGTCCACATGATCCCGTACTTCGAGAGCATTGGGTTTAGCTCGGCGCAGGCGGCATCGGCCCTGGGTTTATACACCCTACTGAGCGTCTTCGGCAGGTTGGGTGGGGGCTGGGCCATGGACGTCTTCGATCGCCGTCTAGTCCTGGCTGGACTACTGGCCTGTCAGGCAAGCGCCTTCCTCATCCTGGCCAACACCACTTCCTACTGGCACGTACTACCCTTCGCCCTTTTGTATGGGACGGCCTTCGGAGGAATGATCCCTTCACGAGGCATGATCGTCAGCACCTACTTCGGAACTCGAAGCTTCGGCGCTATGGATGGTCTCACTCAGAGTGCAACAGTAGTAGGGGGTATGGTGGGGCCCGTCCTTATGGGATGGGTGTTCGATACAACTCAGTCGTACGTCTCGGCGATTTACGTCCTTGCGGGCGTGGCGGCCTTCGCGGTTCCTCTGACCTTCCTTGCCCGAGCGCCCCGGCCCGCGCTGGCAACCGAAGCCTGATCAGTACTGCTTAGGAGTGATTAAGGGACCGTTTCGCGAGAGTATTAGCATTATGAGGACTGGTTTAGCACCGGTCCTTTAAACGCGCTGGATGCGGTGCCGAGCTTGTGCTCTGTTCGTTCTTGCCCGTCTAGATCATTCAGCCCGTTATCAATAAGGTAGTCCGTAGTGGCTGCTCCCAGAACAAGCGATAGCAAGCCTATTCCAATAACAGCGACCAATGCAATACCGAGTTTCTGCAGCGTAGTGGCTGCTCCCAGAACAAGCGATAGCAAGCCTGCTCCAATAACAGCGACCAATGCAATACCGAGTTTCTGCAGCGTAGTGGCTGCCCCCAGAACAAGCGATAGTAAGCCTATTCCAATAACAATCACCAATGCACTACCAAGCTTATGCATCAAGACTCACCTTACCGCGGCCATGCACCGCTTAGTCGGTGGTATTACTAATAGCAAGCATGGCCTGACGTTTATACGTCAGGCCATGCTCTTTGTCGAAGATGTTGCGGACTATTGTGATGCCAGGACTTTGTTAGCCTTCTCTACCAGCTCCTTCTGTGCATCTGCGGCTGTCTTCTGCCCGGTTATAACACCCGTGGCTGAGTTTTCGATGATAGTCCGGATCTCTTGCCAGCCTCGAACGCTGGGTTCTGCCTTAGCGAACTTGGAGATATCGAAGGCCTGGCGGAATTTCGGGTTTTCATCCATGAACTTTTTGGCCTCAGGTGTATCCAGAGCCGATTGGCGCACCGGGAAGTAGCCGTTGGACTTATCCAGGCCCCAGCGGGCGGTAACAGCGGGGCTGGTAAGGTACTTAACGAAGAGCCAGGAGGCGAGCTGCTCTTCCGGCGTGCTTTTCATGATGCTGATATTGGCCCCGAACAATACTGTAGCTTTCTTGTCCCCGGCAGTGCCCTGAGGAATAATGCTGGCTTCCCACTTATTGATGTCCTTGAAGCCTGTGGTCAGTCTCGGCACCTTGGTGACCGACCGGATCGAGTAAAGGGCTTTTCCGGCCATGAGGTCGTTGCTGTCGTCATCGCCTTTGATTTGATAGGCAAGCTTCTCTTTATAGAGCGTCTCATAGAGCTGTAAAGTCTTGGTGGTGGCAGCCTGGTCGAACAAGACCTTCTTCCCGTCGCTGCTGACAAGCTCGCCACCATTGCTGTAAACAATGCCGTCAAAGGTGGAGGCGCTGACCTCCATAGCATAGCACTGTGTACCCGCGCCGACCGCCTTGCGGCAGTGGGTGAGGAACTCGTCCCAGGTGAGGGCCGGTTTGCTGAAGCCCAGGGACCGCAACAACTCCATGTTTGTGTACATCAGCAGGTCGCTCTTAGTATAGGGAAAGGTCAGCATTTTGCCCCCATACTGTGAGAACTTGCTAGCCTCAATGAAGGCGGGGACGTAATCGGCTAACTCGGCTTCCTTGAGGCCGTACTTCTTGCTGCGAATAAAGTCGTCGAAGGGGACCAGCGCATCTGCGTCGTAGTACTCCGCAGCCTGGTTCTCGTATGCCGCGACTAAATCCGGCGGGGACCCGGCCTGGATAGATGCCAGGATTTTCTGGTATAGCTTATCGTAGTCACCCAGAGACTCAGCCTTTATCTTGATGTTAGGTTGCGTCGCCTGGAACTCGTCGATGAGCTTCTGCTGGAGCGTCTCCGACTCTCCGGTCTGACGGTGCCAGAAAAGCGCCTCAACCGGCTTGGTAATTTCGACTTTATCGATGGGATTTTCTGACGCCGACGGCGCGGTGCTCGTGGGGGGCGCGCTGGCCGGAGTGCATCCCAACAGGAAGAGAAGTCCGACTATTATAGAAGCGATATACCCATGTACTCGTGGCATGGCGACTCTCCTTTCAGACCCGACTATAGAACCCGTTGCACCAATTTATCCCCGAGACTGCTACTTGGCTTCCTGTAGTCCAAGGACATTAAACTAGTCTACTAGCATTTGCGGCTCTAGACAAGCACCTTTTTCCGCTTGAAAATAGAGGCTTCTGCTGAGAAGCTTGGAGACGGTACCCCAGGCTCAAGCCTGGGGCATGAGAAAAACCAGACGATGCCACAGGTTTCAACCTGTGGTGCTGGAATACCTACGCGATCTAGTTGTTAACTTCATCATCCTGCTCCGCATCAGCCCTTAATACCGGATGCCGAAACACCCTCGATGAAGTACCGCTGGGCGACAAAATAGATCGCGATGACAGGGGCCATCGTGAAGGTTGCCGCTGCCATCCACAAATGATACTGGGTCTGAGCTTCAGATTGGAACGCGGACAATCCCACCTGGAGCATTCGCATCTCCTCGTCGCCTGTGACAATGAGAGGCCATAGCAGGGCATTCCAGGCTCCCAGGAAGCTAAACAGTCCTATAGTAATCAGGGCCGGGGTGGAGAGAGGCAGCGCGATGCGCCACAGAAACGCCAGGCGACCACACCCATCTATCTCCGCAGCATCATAGAGGTCCCTGGGAATAGAACGGAAGAACTGTCGCAGCAGAAAGATCGCGAACACACTGGCGCTCCAGGGTACAACAAGCGCCAGGAAGGTGTTGTACCAGTGGAGATGCTTGAGGATGATGAAGTTAGGGACTAGAGTCACCTCAAAAGGGATCATCATGGTGGCTAGAAAGCCCACGAAGACCAGGTTTTTGCCGGCAAAGTTTATGCGAGTGAAGGCATAGGCCGCCAGGGCGGAGGTGGTGAGCACTCCAAGCGTTTGCATGCAGGCGACGAAAATCGTGTTGATAAAGTAGCGCCCGAAAGGCGCCAGGTTCCAGGCAACGCCGTAATTCTCTATGCGCCACGCTGAGGGCCACATGGTCGGTGGGAACAGGCTGGCCTCCTCCAGGGTCTTGAGTGAGGTAGTAATCATCCAGTAGAAGGGGAAAAGCAACAAGACCGCGCCGGCCATCAGACTGAGATGGAGCAACAGCCGCGCCCGAATGGCCGGCAAAGCAAGGCGACTTCGCCGGCCTTCGGCAGGAAAAGCTACAGGTGTGGGTGCAACGGTTTCTCTACTCATGCTCTACCTCTACTATAGTATACTCGCAGGGCGAGGGGACCTCGCCCCTACAGACCCATGCGCTACCTCTAGTTATAGTGTACCCTGCTCCCCAGTACCCGAATTTGCAATATGGTCAGGCCGAGAACGATAAAAAACAACACGAAGGCCACGGCTGAAGCATACCCCAACTTGGTAAACTGGAAGAAGTTCTGGAAGATGTACATCGTGGCGTTCAAGGTGGTGTTAAGCGGCCCACCCCAGTTAGGATCGGTCATAATGTAAATTGGATTAAAGCTCTGAAAGGCCTCAATAGTAGAGACGATTACCAGGAAAAATAGCGTAGGTGAAAGCAATGGTAAGGTGATGTGACGCAGCAAGCCCCACTCTCCGGCTCCGTCTACACGGGCGGCATCATACACCTCCGAAGAGATGTTCGAAAGGCCGGCGAGCATGACGACGATGCCGAACCCCAGATCTCGCCAAATAGTGAAGATAATTATGCTAACCAGCGCTAGGCTGGGTCCCGCGGCCCAATCCGGTACAGCCACGCCCAGCGCTCCGAAGGCGATCTCCAGGATGCCCCTGGGCTCCAGGAGCCACCCCTGGGCCGGGACTCCGAGTTTGCCCAATACGAAGTTAAGAATGCCGTACTGACTGTGGAAGATCCAGCGCCACACTAGCGCGGCCGCCACTGTAGCGGTGACAAAAGGCAGGAAGTACATCATTCGATAAATATCCCTGCCGCGGATACGCTGGAATAACGCGTAGGCGATGAGGAAAGACAATACCAGGGTCGCCGGGATGATGCCTGCCGCGTAGAAGATAGTAACCTTTAGTGATCCCCAAAAATCCGGATTCATTATGGCGCTCTCATAGTTGGCTAGCCCCACAAAGGGACCCTGCTTGATGCGCCAGTTGAAGAGACTAATATAGAAGGCGTAGAAGATAGGCAAGAAATGAAATGCCAGTATAACTGCAAGTGCAGGCAAGATGTAGAGGTAGCCGATACCGGTCTCGCGCCAGTCGACGGAGCTTCGCCGTCTAAGCGTCATATTCCAGGGCATATGGAGCGCCTTTTTCAACGTTGTCACTCTATTTCCCCCGTTCTGTTATTAGTCTCACCAGCGGTGATAGAAAGTGCATTCCCGGTGCGGGGATCGAATAATCGGACCCTTTCCGTATTGATAGCTAGAGTTAACTCATCACCTGCTTGAGCGGGAGACCTGGGATCTACTCTAGCCACAAAACTGATATCTCTTGTAATCAGGTGCAGGAGCTTTTCGCTTCCCAAAGGCTCTGCGATATCTACCCGGGAGTGAAAGTAACCGTTTGCGCCGCTCGCTTCAGGGTTCCGCACCTCGATAATATCTTCAGGCCTCACCCCAACCATCACATCCTGCTCCTGTGCTTCCTCCGGTCGACCCGGGAGTCTGATCTTGAAAATGCCGGCATCAATTGCTACTTCGCCGTCGTGGGGCGTGAGACGTGCCTTAAAAAAGTTCATGCCGGGACTACCCATGAATTCTGCCACGAAGATATTGGCCGGCGTTTCGTAGATTGCCTGGGGATGGTTAACCTGCTGTATGACGCCGTCCTTTACCAATACTATGCGATCGGCCATAGTCATAGCTTCGACCTGGTCATGGGTGACATAGATAACCGTGGTCTGGAGTCGCCGTTGGAGCTTCACTAACTCAGCGCGGGTCTGTACCCGCAATTTAGCGTCCAGGTTGGAGAGAGGCTCATCCATCAGAAAGACTTGTGGCTCGCGAACAATCGCTCGTCCCAGAGCGACCCGCTGTCTTTCTCCGCCGGAAAGCTCGCGCGGCTTTCGTTGAAGCAGGTGCTCGATGCCCAGGAGGCTCGCCGCTTCGTGGACCCGCCGCTGCATCTCTCGGCGAGGGGTATGGCGCAGCCGCAGGGCGAAGGACATGTTATCGAAAACGTTCATGTGGGGGTAAAGGGCATAGCTCTGAAAGACCATGGCCAGGTCCCGGTCTTTGGCAGGTAGGTCGTTGACACGGCGTGACCCGATGTAAACGTCTCCCTTGGAGGGACTTTCCAGGCCCGCAATGAGACGCAGGATGGTAGTCTTGCCACAGCCGGAGGGGCCTACCAAGACCAGGAACTCCTTATCCTGTACCTCAAGGGTCACATCATCTACGGCGGTAACGTCACCAAATTTCTTGGTGACGCCATTAAGCGTCACACTTGCCACGGTACCCTTCCCATCAGGTCGGTCTCTGCATTATTTGAAATCATTCCGAGACCATTGTCAAGTCAGGATATTTGACCAGGCGATATACAATAACTACGATGCAAGAGTTTGAGTGGGACGATGATAATATCTAGTTGCGACATTGGCCGAGATGCCACTCCGCGTCGCCGAGCGATCCCAAAAGGCTATGGACGTGTTTATGTGGCAAGGCTATCCTGTCTAGGAGATCAAGTTGTTCATGCCGGCCGTGATAAACAATATTAGTGTTCTGGAACTTAGATTGGATGTAGTTCCGAGTAGCAGTTGACTGGGAGTCATCGACGACCAGCACGGGAAAGGGCTGATGCAAAAGCTTCGGCAGTGTGATGTTGAGGCGCGAGAGGTTATTCTTGGTAAAAAAGCACAATGCATACTTGATTGCAGATTCTGCCTAGGTGCAAGGCAGCTTTCGCATTGTTTGACGACGATAAGTAGGCCAGGCCAAGTAGTTTCGAAGACTTCCCTGTTATCGTTCGTCAAATTGCCACTCCTTACTGCGGGCTTGGCTGTACTGACTTATGGTCGGTAAAGCGCTACTTTTTCACAGCCGTATGTTTAATTTTACACCATAGATATCCACTGCACTCCGGCCTCTTCCAGGTTCTGGACGCTTATCTTGCCGGCGATGACTTTGGATATGTCCATAAAGCGCTGGGCGGCTGGCGAGTCTGGATGCGCCGCTACTATCGGAGCGCCCTCATCACCACCGATCCTGATTCTGGGGTCGATAGGTATATCGCCGAGGAACTCGATCTCATACTGCTGGCAGGCCTCTTGTCCGCCGCCTTTGCCAAAGATGTCTATCGTCTCGTTGCAGTGAGGGCAGACGAAAGAGCTCATGTTCTCTACCAGTCCCAGTATGGGCACGTTGAGCTTGCGAAACATCGCTATAGCCTTTGCCCCGTCCTCAATCGCGACATCCTGAGGTGTAACTACAATGACGGCTCCTGTTAGTGGCACCAACTGGGCCAGGCTGAGAGATGCATCTCCGGTTCCGGGCGGCAGGTCAACGATCAGATAGTCCAGCTCGCCCCACTGCACGTCCTTGAGAAGCTGCTGGATTGCGCCATGGATCATAGGGCCGCGCCATACCACCGGTTCGCCTTTGGGTATGAAAAATCCCATAGATATAGCATTCACACCGTAGTTAAAAGCAGGCTTAATTCCACTGCCGGTCTGAATAGGGGCATGTACTCCCAGCATTGTGGGTATATTTGGACCGTATATATCTGCGTCCAAGAGACCGACCTTTGCTCCGCTTTTGGCCAGGCTTACAGCCAGGTTTACGGATACCGTGCTTTTGCCTACCCCGCCCTTGCCGCTGCCCACTGCGATGATGTTGCGTACACCCTGGATAAGGTTGGTGCTTTGTATTTTAGCCGATCCTCTCACATTAGCATCCAGGGTCACGTCTGCGCTCTGCACGCCTGGGACAGCTAGAATGGCCTGCTTTACGGTATCCTGGAACTCCTCTCTTACGGGACAGGCAGGCGTTGTTAGTACCAGGGTAACTGTTACCTTGGAGCCATCAACCTTTAGATTGTTCACCATTCCCAAGCTGACAATATCGCGCCCCAGTTCCGGGTCCTGTACTGTCTTGAGTACCTCTAATATTTGCGCCTCTGACGGGCCTTTTGAAGAAAATAGCGGTGGCACAATTAACTCCTTTGTCTCAATCCTTCTTTACCGAATAGATCGAGTATCTTCGATAATATCGTTTACTTTGTACTGGCATCGCCAACTCCCTGATGCTATGCACTGCTCTAAAGTTATATCAGCCTTTAGCATCTTTGTCAGTAGCCTTGTATGCCATTTGCATAGATGGTCATCTTCTATAGCTAGCTTGTAATAAGGACAATTATAGTCCCGGATCTCAAATCCATCTTCGGTCTCGGACCACTCCGACAGCGTGCCCTCCTCGTCTCTGAAGATTTTAGCCACGTTCTCTACTCGCTCCTTCAGAGTAGGACCGTTAGCCTTATCTTCATAAAAACTTGCCAAACGGTCTGACATGTTGTTAAATATAAGCTCTAGCTTATCGTTATCAGAGTTCATTAGTTTTAACTCTGTAGGACTTAGTTCTCCTATTTCGGTGAGAAGGCGTTTTGCCAGGCGATCATAACCCTTGGGGAAAAGCTCATCGGCATCTGCCGTCAAGGTGTATAAGTGGGAAGGTCTGCCGCTACTTTTCTTTACCTCTGTATACTCAATGACTGAGTCTCTCTCCAGAACAAACAGATGCTGCCTTACGGTCATTGGCGCCAGAGATAGAGCAGACGCCAGTTCTTCTACTGTACTGCCGCCGCTCTTTTTGAGTATGGAGATGATGCGCCAGCGAGTGCCTTGAGGTGTTAGACTTGCCATAAGTTTATTTGGTGCTCCTAGTTGCCTTAGACGCTAATAAGTATAAAAAAGTTATATCAATGTGTCAAATAACCAGATTAATAAAGTAAAAACCTTGCAAAGCACATTTTCGGGTGCTAGTATGAACTAAATAGAACGCAATTAGATGAAATAAAGCTTAAATTACTGCGTTTATAGCCATGTTAGTCCTAAAGAAAGGAGGTTTACCCCAAATGACTACTGAAGTGACAACCGTTGGAGATATAGAGCGCGATACCTACGAGTGCCAGCACCACTGGGTATTGGAAGCGCCTTCCGGGCCCCTTAGCACAGGTTACTGCAAGAAGTGTGGCAGAGTAAGGAAATTTCCCAACTCAGCAGAGTCTGTTTCCTGGGAAGAGAGTAAGCATGTTGCCGATAAGATTGAGCCCAATGAGTTGTCTGTGAGCATAGGGGCGGAGGTAACAGTAGATAGATAAAGCGCTATATGGCGCTGCCCATATCTCGATGATAAAATGGCTGTACGAAATATGGCCATTTTTTATTTCTAAAAATGTATTAGCTTAGGAGGAAGTCGTGCGCTGTACCAAGTGTAAGACTATGGTGGATATCAGTGATAACTTCTGCCGGCACTGTGGATCGGTCTTAACCTCTTCACTGCTCCCGGTACCGGTAAAGAGTTCGATGGTAGAATACAGTCCTACCGTAAGTCCGGTGTTATGGAAAGGGGCTGCTCTAGCCCTGGCTGGTAAGGCTTTGGAAGTGGGGGCAAGAAAGGTGCTTGAGCATATGGTCTCACGTGCAAGCGTTAGGACTCAAGTCAAGGAACCCCTGAATGGGAAAAAGGCACAAAGTATGCCTGTCAAGCCGGGAAGAGACGCTGTAACAAGTCCTACAAGAGTGGTTCGGACCATAGTATTTTGGCAGCAAATAATCGAGAAATAGGACCGGTATGAGGTGGAGAAATGACTGATGTGGTGATCGTGGTAGATATGCTCAGAGGATTTCTCGAGGAAGGTTATCCTCTGTATTGCGGTGACCAGGCTAGGAAGATAATACCAAATGTCCTGGCCTTGGTAGCGCGAGAAAGCTCGGCAGGCAGTCGCATTATCTTTATATGCGATAACCACGAGCCAAATGACCTGGAGTTTGAGATGTTTCCGCCTCATTGTATAAAGGGTACCGAGGAGGCCGAAATCATACCGGAGCTCGCTTCATTTGCTAAAGAGGTTATACCTAAACAGCGCTACAGCGGCTTTTTCAATACCGGCCTGGAGCAGCGAATAAAGGATGCTAGTCCTGGCAAGATCATAGTGTGTGGTGTGTGTACTGACATCTGCGTAATGCATACGGTAGCCGATGCCAGAAATCGAGACTACTATGTAGAGGTGCCGACTAACTGCGTCGCTAGCTTTAACCCAGAGGCCCACGGCTTTGCTCTTGAGCATATGGCAGACATTCTTGGAGCTAAGGTCATAACTCCGTCTTTCTCCTCATAGATTCCTAACTAGCTTTACATAACACAATAACTATATAAAATAACTTGAGTCCTGCTTTATCAGGGCTCTTTTGTTAGACAGGCTTAACAAAGACATTAAAGCGCTTTATAAAAATGACTTTATTTAAGGAGTATGCTTAATTTAACAAGATTATATATGTTAGTAAGCATATAAATTTATTTACAACTAAGCACTTGCAGGAAAGTATAGTGAAAGAGGTGCGACTATGATTAGGATACCCCCAAGCGAATTCATGCCGGCCTTTGCCTTTGGAGCTCATGCTGACCTGAAGCTGGTCCATCTGGGATGGGTGGCGCAAGTAGGAGGGACGGGGGTTGTAACATGCCAGAATTGTGGACAGGATAACGAAGTATTTAGCATAAATGTTAGTAGAATTCTTGGCCGTGATGTCTCATTTGAGCAGTTCCAGCAGATAATCAACGAGTTAGATAAAATGCTGGCCTTAGAGAAAGAAGGGAATCTTCCCTTGGACAGCAGGATGCAAGAAGGCCCCTTCTGGGCCTGGTATACCACGTGTTACCCTAACCAGGGAGACCCTCGGCCAGCATGGTGGCTCGGATTTGGTGACTCGGCCCATTCTGTCTCCCGTATGGATGTAGAGGCTTGGCTAGTGCAGGCCCAAGAGTGGGAGAGAAAGATCCGCGAGGAAGGCTGGGAAAGCATGGCCATGCCTGATCCTCAGATAGTAGAAGAGCAGCTAAAGCAAGAAGTTACAGCTAATGCGCCAGACCCTGTAATCGAATGGCTGCGCAAGGAAATGGGTGACTTCAAATTAGAAGATACAACTGAGGACGCAGCAGCGTAAACCCTCTTCACCTAAGAATTGTCAATCAAGCACTAAATGGTGGATTCCAAATCCACCATTTGTCTTTTTGAAGCTTGCACTATGTGGTTGCGACTCCTCTCATGAAGGAGGAAATGAACCAAGGTAGCCCGTTCCTTGAGGCTCTCGAAAGGACACGGGCGGTGCCTTCGAGAACCTCAGGCAACGCCCTCGAATGCTATCTTCGAGCCAACGAGGTGATGGGGATTGTCATAATATCTGAGGCATCACGATTCCAGCCATAGCACGTCGCCGCGAAGCTCAGGGTCGTGGGGCTTGCTGGCAAAGACGGCATACTCTCGCTTCGACTGCCCCAAGACGGTTTCAGCCCCGTGTCCCGGCCAGACTTGTATGTCGTCCGGCAGCACAAAAAGCTTTTGAGTGATAGATTCTATAGTCTGTTGTAGCGCTTCCGGAGTACGGGTGTGGCCTGGGCCTCCTGGGAATAAGGTGTCGCCGGTAATCAAGTTCCTTCCAACAAGAAGGCAAATACTTCCGGGAGTGTGGCCGGGAGTGTGAATGACCCTGATTTGTGCCGGGCCCAAAGATATTGTTTCTTCGGAATTGTCCACTCCTATAGCTATGTCCGGCTTCAGCCCAATAGCTGCCTCCTCCAGGTGGTGAAAGGATACCGGCGCTCCGCTTCTTTCTTTTACCTCCTGGAGCGCACCCCAGTGATCTTGATGACTATGGGTTATAATGATTCGCTGCACCTGGGTGTCTTTAACTGCGTTCATTATAGTGTCCGGATCAGAGGGAGCATCGACGATAATGCTCTGTCCTAGCTCCGGAAATATCAATATATAACAGTTATTGTCGTAAGGACCCATTAAGTATTTGATTAGTCTTACTTCTTCTTCCCTAGCCATTCCTACTCCAGTTTCAAGGCTTTACATAAGCCAACAGTCTTAATCCCTCCCCGCGCTCTCTCCCAGAAACGGGTGATGCAAATCATCGTAACGTAAAATGTAGGGGCAGACCTGCGTGTCTGCCCTGGTCCTGACCCAGGTATGCTAGGACTTATAGGGGGTATTTGCACTCTTAGATGGTTAGATGGCGGTGATTAGGGCGCACACATAGGTGCGCCCCTACCCCATACCGGATATATATATATTTTAATGTGCTTCATCCGTCAGAAGGAGGGTTTATCTAGAAGTCTCTACTTGCGAACACATCTAGCTGATTGGTCTGCTCATCTGTCCATGATCCACCTACACTAGCGGCTACTTTCTCTGGCCTCGGATTCTACAGCATAGCCCATGAGCTTGTACGTAAGCTTAGCCGCAGTGTAGGCACAAGCGGTGGGACCTTCCTTGGGGCTTAGCTCCATTATATCGAAGCCAACTATCCTGCGCCGGTCAGCGACTCCTTTAAGAACAGCAAGGATCTCGTTCCAGAGGAGGCCGCCCGGCTCCGGAGTACCCACTGCTGACATTATAGATGGGTCCAATACATCTAAGTCAACACTGATGTATACGTTATCTGATAGCAATGAAGCTATCTCTGCTATTAGCTCAGGGGTTATAGGCCATTGGTGTAATGGATAGCTTCTGATGCCGGCTTCTTTAATGTAGTTATGCTCATCGATGCTCATGCTGCGCACGCCTGCCTGGACCAGTGGACAGTAGTCCAGGATACGCCTGGCTGAGCAGGCATGGCTGTACTTCGAGCCAAGATACTCTTCTCTCATATCGGCGTGAGCATCCAGATGCAGGACCGACAGATCAGGGTACTTTTCGCTGTAGGCCCGTACTGCTCCCGGAGAGAGGCTATGTTCTCCGCCCAGCATAATAACGGTCTTGTCCTGTTTTAACAGGCTGCTGACGGCATAGTATACCCGGTTGACCATGTCTGTAGGGTCGTTTACCGCCGGCTGCAAGTCTGACATGGTGTGAATGCCAATATGATGGAGCTCCCGACCGAATTCTACGTCGAAGAGCTCCATGTTGCCTGAAGCATCTATTATGGCCTGAGGGCCCTCGCGCGCCCCGGTCTTGTAGCTGGTGGTGCTATCATAAGGCACCGGCAATACAACTACCTTTGACCGTTGAAACTCGGTGTCGGGCGCGAAGAGGCCGCCGAATACTCGGGGAGGATAGTAAATAGGCTCAGTCACTGGCGCTCCCTTAGAGATCCTGCGCCCTTTGACTGTATCCTAGTCAAGCCCTTCGAGTCGCCTCAGGCGACCTCAGGACAAGCTTGGAACAATCTCAGGGCGGGCATCACTCTGTCTGAAGAGTTATCCTTCTGAGGAAGGACTTATCAGACTTAGGCTCTAGTGCTTTGTAGCTCTGGCTCATCCAGAGTTACGATCTCCAGCCGTTCGTCTCGTACTATAGAGGCCGCTTTATGAAGATCAGTAGGATACTCCAGTCCGCGCTCCAGTACCTTAATAGTTACTTTTGCAAGCTCGAAATGCTGCTGAAGATGAGCTACGGCCTTTTTGGCATCGAAGGACTTGCAGGAGAAAATGTCTATGTTTACGTATTCTCTATCAGGGAAAGTGTGGATGCTGATATGGCTCTCTGCGATTAGAACAAACCCAGAGATCCCCCAGTCTTCATCCTTGACCCCTCTATATTTGAATACATACGGAGGCATTATTTTGTGCATTCCGATTTGCGAGGGGTAACGGTCCAACAACTCGTAGATAGAGTCAAAGTTTTGGAGATTTTGAGGGCTACCTCCGTACCCGTCAAGAACTAGGTGCATTTCTTTCCCCCTTTCAGTTTTTATCCTGGCTCACGGCCTAACCAGTAGGTCGATGAACCCTTCTGGATATAAGATCACCTCCTGTGACTTCCCAACGAAGGGAACACATAGGTTAGATTTGTGTTCCCTTTTTAAAATTGGCTAAAGAATATTATCACAACATCTAAGATACTGCAATAATGAATAGCTCAGGAATTTGTGAGAATAGTAGTAGAAGAGTGTAAATAGTCAAGCGCCCCCGGAGGGATTCGAACCCACGACCAACTGCTTAGAAGGCAGCTGCTCTATCCCCTGAGCTACGGGGGCACGCACGATAATAACGAATATGATCTTATCATGCCTTTTGGATAATGTACAAGTTTACGTTTTACGTCCTGCCGTACATATCTATAACGGCGATGGAGTGCGCACCAAGAAGACAGCTATCATTACAAACAAAACTCCCTCCACTTACCGGAGGGAGTTAGAGATGAGATTATAGTTCTAAAATATTTGTCGCATATTACATCTTACCTACTTCTTTGGTTATGTGCAGGTAAGGCACATGGTGTTTATCAAATACTTCCGAGGTGATCTCGCAGTCTATCGTAGCGTCTCCTACTATAGAGCTTATCTCTGGGCTGACAACCAGCAGTTTTTCACCATCCATCTCAATAACATAATCTCCAGGTCGCTCCATATCAAGCTCCAGTATATCTACCTCTCCCGGAGAGTCAGACTCAAGACGAAAGGCTTGATTATGGCCCCCTGACAGCTTTTCTTTTCGAGCTTTAAGAGCCTCTTTTGCGTTATCTGTTATTGTAATCATTTTGTTCCTCCTTTTTAGAAACCGCTCAAGTGCGGACCTGTAGAATACAAGCGAATAGTAATTGCTTACGGCTACAGTAGAAGCGTTCTTCTGCTTCTAATTCCAGTTTAGACTAAGGTATATATGTGATGTCAACCTAGTTTTGCAGATTGTATGCAGATTGATATATATGCTCCGGTCTGGCTGTAGCTAATCTTACGGCTTGATTACTACGAAATTAATGCACTAATGTGCTATTATGGGTTAAGCTACGTTGTATCCTGTAAATACTTGACGCGAGGTCAGAGACAAAATGAGGGTTGTTGGAGTTGACCCCGGCCTCAATAGGACTGGATACGGAGTGATATCGATAGACAAAGGTCTACCAACCTATATAGGCAGTGGCATAGTATCCGGAGGCGATAACTCCTATTCATTAGGGCAGCGTTTAAAGAGAATATATGATGGTGTAGCAGAGGTTGCTAACAGTTATCAGCCCGAAGCTATAGCCCTAGAAGAGCTTTATCTTAGGCGTATCCCGGTGGCCTCTGTAGTCTCGCTCGCTCATGCCAGAGGAGTTATAGTCCTTGCTGCACAGGAATTGGGACTGGAAGTCTTTCATTATACATCATCTCAGGTCAAGACCATGGTTGTTGGTCCGGTGCGAGCTACCAAGGACCAGGTACGGAAAATGGTCCAAATTAGATTGGGTATCGAGCTTCCTCACGGCCCAGTAGATGTTTCAGATGCTCTGGCGGTAGCTATATGTCACTGTAGTATGGCGCATACACCTCTGAGTAGGTACGGAAGTCCTTAATAATAATTGAGATACTAGACAGGAGTCTTATGATCTCACATCTCTCCGGAACGCTTAGCAAGCTAAGAAAAGATAGTCTGTACGCGGTAGTAGACGTGAGCGGAGTAGGCTATGAGGTGCTGCTGCCGTATTTCGTGAAGCGGACCCTTGAGGAGCAGGGCGAAGGTCAGCAGGTCGATCTTGAGGTCTACTATTACGCCACCGAGAGGCATCCCAAGCCTATACTCATCGGCTTTATGCGAGAGCACGAGAAGAGCTTTTTTGAGCGTCTGGTCGGTGTAGAGGACATAGGGCCGGCGAAAGCTGCCGCCGCTCTCGTGATGTCTGTATCTACTATTGCCCGCGCTATCGAGGACGGTGACGTGGCTACTTTGAAGCGGCTGCCTGGCATAGGCGAGAGGACCGCAAGCAAAGTGGTCGCTACCCTACGCGGCAAAATGGCGGGTTGGGCGCTTCTCAAGGATGAAGGCTATGACTCTCTGCCATCGCAGGCCAGGACTCAGGGGCTTGAGGAGATCAAGGAGGACGTGGTGCTGGCGCTCACAGGTCTGGGCTATAGGCGCTCGGAAGCGCGAGCCAGGGTGGAAGAGGTGCTTGACAGAAGTCCTAATCTTAAGACTGAAGAGGATATTTTGCGAGAGGTCTTCAGAGCAGAACGGCCAGAGGCGCGCCTTTTATAGAACTTTCATGACCTATTTATTCTCTTTATTATGTCATTCTGAGGGAGGCATGACCGAAGAATCTGTCAGCCACGGTCGAGATTCTTCGCTGCTGCTCAGAATGACAATGCTTTCATCTTTAGTAGTGGGCAGCATAGGGCGCAGGGATGGCAGATTCTACTAGAAGGGGTTACACATAATCTTGTCCAATAGAATAGATATCACAGGGTCTGACTATCAAGACCCAGATGAAGAAGAGCTTCTTAATCAGCCGGAAAAGTCCGATGATGACAAGGGTTTTGCCTGGAACCTTAGACCCCGGAGCCTGAGTGAGTATATAGGCCAGCCGGAGATAGTGGAACGCCTTCGTATAGGAGTGAGCGCAGCCAGGGGCAGAGGCGATCCTATAGACCACATACTCCTTCACGGGCCACCGGGACTTGGAAAGACCACCCTCGCCCATATAATAGCTGTGGAAATGGCGACGAATATAACCCATACCTCCGGCCCTGCTCTGGAAAGGCCAGCCGATATAGTAGGCATTCTCTCAAACCTGGATGAAGGCAATGTGCTTTTTATCGACGAGATCCACCGGTTAAATCACTCTATCGAGGAATACTTGTATTCTGCGATGGAGGACTATAAGGTGGACTTTGTGGCCGGCAAAGGGGCCTTTGCCAAGACCATACCCTTCCCGCTAAAGCACTTCACTCTTATCGGCGCTACCACTAGAGCAGGTCTGCTATCGGCGCCGTTAAGAGACCGTTTTGGCATCACCTGCCATCTCGACTTCTATGGCGATGATGAGCTAATGATGGTAGTAAAACGCTCTGCTACCTTGTTGAAGGTCAGCATAGATGATGAGTCTGCGAAGGAAATAGCAAGGCGCTCTAGAGGCACTCCCAGGATAGCCAACAGACTGCTCAGAAGGGTCAGAGACTACGCGCAGGTCAAAGGCGACTGGAACATAGACCTTGATCTGGCAAAGCATGCGCTGGCGCAAGAGGGCGTAGATGACGGCGGCTTAGACAGGCTCGACAGGACATACCTGATCACCATCTTGCAGAACTACGATGGAGGACCAGTCGGAGTAGAGGCGCTCGCGGCAACTCTAAACGAGGACTCCAGCATACTTGTGGACGTGGTAGAGCCGTTCTTACTGAAAAAAGGCTTTGTCATAAGGACATCTTCAGGAAGAAAGGCTACGGACCTGGCTCGCGAGCATTTGGACCTTCCACCAGTTGGTGGGCAGGGAAGACTATTGTAGGATCAGTTTGGCGGGGCAGGACTAGGATATCGGCACTCAAGGCTCTAAGGTAAAAGAGCATCGGGCATTGAAAACTCACTCTACTTCCTCAAGTAATTCAAAATATCTTTCTCTTGTAATACCGGCTGTTATGAGATTAGTTCTGAAGTGTTATCCTACCCAGATCGCTCCGTTTGAAAGAGCATGATACAATATATTTGGGATGAGCGAGGTAGCTTGATACTAGTTTTAATACTAGCCTAAATGCCCCTAAGAGAGGTATGAAACATGCAGGAACGCCGCAAAGGGCTTGAACGCTTCAAAAAGGATATGGATTACTACGAAGCTCATCGAGATAAGCTCCTTAAGGAATATCCCGAACAATGGGTGGCTATCTTTAATGAGGACGTCGTAGACACTGCGCCAGACCCCGACCAACTGCTGGATGAACTAAGAAAGCAAGGGATCCCAACAGAGCACGTCTTCATCCAGCACTTGACTCGCAACGATGAACTCCTCATTTTAACTCTATGATTCGAGGATACTTTTACACCGCTGGAGTGAGACGTCGTCCTTTTGTGCAAGCACGTTTTGACTTCCCTTCTCTCAACCGCAGCCTGGAAGTACCGTTACTAGTGGACACAGGAGCCGACCGTACTATCATAGCTCCATTAGATGCCAATAGACTGGGGCTTGACTTGAGTACCTTATCTATGGGTCAACCCAGCACGGGAGTAGGAGGCCAGATGAATACACGCCTAGTAGAGGCTTTAGTAACCCTCGATGACTTTTCCACTACCCTGACCCTGACCATACTGGAACCTCTACCTGAACGCCGTGCTCTCCCCATCCCATCTCTTTTAGGCCGAGACATTATCTCTCGCTTTGCCCTCTTCATCGAAGAAAGAACCAATCGAGTCCTATTGTTGGAGCCGGAAGAGGCAGATGCATTGAATATTCCGCTATGACTGGACGTGAACAAGATATAGACCGCTATTGGTATACTTGTGGACGCAGTAGGGCCGTTTCTACTGAAAAGGGCTTTGTCATAAGGACTTCTTCAGGGAGAAAGGCTACGGACCTGGCTCGTGAGCATTTGGATCTTCCGCCGGTTGGTGGGCAGGGTAGATTGTTATAGGGCTTAATTCTACTAGAAATGGGGAGTCCAGAGGGCGAGATCCCTTTGGCAGGGGTCTATGGGGGTGTCCCGGCCTTGCCCCTCTGCCTCCAATTATTCAGCAATCTCTGCGGCCAGTCGCTGAGGGATTGACAGCTATCGGAGCGAGGGCTATTCTACCTGCACGAGAGGCCAACTACCAGATCTCTCTACTGGGGAAATAGAAAGGAGCACATGATGACAATTCTCAGCTTATGAGCCAGCATAGCTGCCCTGATAGGAGCGTTGGCGCTTCTCCCCGGGCCTCCCACGGCACCGGTGGCCGCGATCAGCGCCGCCCCCACCCTCACTGACCCAGCAGAGGGTGCCACCCTCGGCAACTTCGGGCCCGCGCTCACCTGGACCAACCCCCCAGGTACGATCCAGTACCACCTCCGGGTCATCCCCTTCAACAACGATGGCCCCGGCATCGACATCATCCGAGATGCCAGCACCAGCTTCGCCATCCCCCCTCCGCCCGGCTGGTACGGTCTCCTTCCGGACATGACCTACACCTGGCAGGTGCGAGTCTCCGACGCAGCCACTTCCATCGGCACTAATGATCCCTCGTGGGGTCCTTGGGCAGAACGCCATTTCCGGACCCCCAAAGTGTCTACCACGAGCATAAGCCTAATCACGCCCCTCACAGCCGCGTTGGTAAATAACCTTGCTCCTACTCTCCAGTGGAGTAACAACCGGCGAGACGTATTCTATTACGAAGTGCAACTCAGCAAGGACTCATCGTTCAATACCGATCCTGCCACTGCCACTGCTATGATCTATTCGGGACTGATCCATGGTGGAGTCACTACACTTCCGAACAGCTATTCCGTCCCCCCAGACTTCCCTCTACAACCCGATACCACATATTACTGGCGAGTGCGGCCCCGGATCCAGGGGGACGGGGACCCTCTACCCTGGAGCACAGCTTCACAGTTTCTTACGGTCCAAGGCGACCTGTCGTTGTGGCATATAGGCATGAGCACCAAGAGCCCTCCTCATTATGATGTACGGGTTAGGCGTGCATTTTGGCTCACGACGGACGACCAGGCATTGCTCGCTGCAATGGCTGGCCGCCCGGCCAGCGTTGCAGTCAGTGCTGTCACGCCAAGCGCCGCCAAAGTACCGCCGCACTTGGTGGACCTAGTCGCTGCAAGGAGGCTTATGGCAGAAGCTGGATATTCTAACGGTTTCTCCCAGCAGCTTCACGTTACAGATGATCCCATTGCACGGCAGCTAGCCGTTGTGGCTGTCGCCGGCTGGGAGCCACTGGGGATTCGTACTGAGGTCGTCTACCACGACAGCGACGAATTTAATCAAGGACTACAAAGTCAGAAATGGAAACTCTGGATTGGCTCAGCAACAACTGGTCCGCCTTATGATTTGCTATCCCAATTCTATTTGAGTACGTCCGGCCTGAACTATACTGGCTATCACTACCCGAAAGTTGACGAGCTACTTCTGGCGGCAGAAAGAAGCACAGACCCGCTCACCAGAGTTCAATTTTATGAGCAGGTCGAAACCATCACGATGGGTGATCTTTCCATCATGCCTCTTCTGTGGCTCCCCGCCCCAGCGTCAGGTAGGGAATCTTTAACTGCCTTGCGCAGTCAACGCAATGTAGTATTGGCTAATTTATTAATCGGTAATCCAAGATGGAGGATGGCTGAGGGCCTGATGATCTTTAACAGCAGAGAAGCATCTAAGCCACGCACAGACCCTTCACTCCGTTCAGGGTTACAAAAGCCATTAGCCGATTAACAAGTTAATGATCATAAGGCCGTATAAGTCTTCTCAGACCCGCCGTTTACGGCGGCGGTATCACCGCCTTAAGTTATTAAACTTTATAAAGGGTGGTTGGGGGGTCAGACTATGGCCAGCAACAGGACTCTTGGCATTTAGATAGCTAAGGATATTCGTTCGGTTAGTAATGGCGAAGGAGCTTGCCATAATTTTTTCTCTAGCTTAAACCCTGCTTCTGTTAAAACATCCTCTAAAGTTCCCATTCTTTTACATTCTTCCAAAAAAAGTTCCACAGCCTCTGCAATGGCTGATTTGGCCTCATCCGGAGTATCCCCAAAGCTGGAAACGTTTAACTCTGGAGCAACTGCTACATATTGATCGTCTTCTTCAAATATCTCAATTCTAACGCTAAGTTTCATAGTACAAAACTTATCCCAATACAAAATTGTTAAGTTAAGGACAAAACGTTTACCGCTTCACGCTAGCATTAGACGGCGTCCCTTTGGCTCTGGCGCCGGGTCACCGAATTCTTTGGCTGTATCTATCCATAGTTCAACGGCCTCTTTCACGTTGGACAGAGCTGCTTCTTGGCTGTCCCCATGTGCCATGCATCCTGCTAGCTCAGGTACTTCGGCAATAAAGAGCTGGTCCTCGTTGCTCCAGTAGATGATGATTTCGTATTTTATTATCACTTGTAATCTCCTAGTCTGTATTTTAAGAGAATAGCTCCTCGCGCGGCTCCATAAGACCATAAGGGTTACCATATAAGTCCCTGAACACAGCGGAGACTCCCCATCGGAAGTCTTCGGGTGGACTGGTGAATATCACGCCGCGCTCTGTTAGCTCCTGAAAGGTCTTTCGACAGTCCTCGGTTTCAAAGCCCCACATAATGCCGCGCCCGATGCGTGCCTCTTCCCTCTCGTTCTGGGCCTTGTGCAGTATAATCTTCAGCTCTTCCTGCCCTTCCGGAGCCACTGTCAGCCAGCGATATTTGTAGGTAGGATCGGTATGGTCATCTCGCTTCTCGAAGCCAAGCACCTTGGTATACCAGTTCAGCGCTTCTTCCTGGTCCGGCACGATGACTGTCACGTGGGATAACTTGCGGATAGGCATTTCTTTCTCCTAAGGACGAGCTATTACGATTATACATCGAGTTCCTTCGTGTTAGGCAATCTTGGCAAGGCTCGTCCTGGCTGGTATTCTTGTACACAGGCCGCAAGAGTTGGACAAAAGTCCCTAAACGGCCTTTAACTTTGTTTGGAGCTATCCTTGCCGGAAGTCAGCAGCATAATCAGAGACATATTCATAATCTATGCAGGGGCCAAGCTTGCCGGCGAGATTTTCGAGTGGCTGCGCCAGCCAGCGGTCATCGGAGAGCTGCTGGTTGGTGTCTTGATTGGACCTTATGTTTTAGGCATAGTAGGCGCTCCCAGCGAGCCTCTGATACAGCTATTCCATAATGACGCCGCAGCGGCTAGGGAAACACTTCATATTGTATACGAAGTGCTAGCCCAAATCGGAGTTATAGTGCTGCTTTTCTTTGTCGGGCTTGAGACTCGCGTCAGCGACATTGCCAATGTCGGAGGCCGCGCTCTTGCCGTAGGAGTTGCGGGAATAGCCCTGCCTTTTGTTCTTGGCTTTGGAATGGCGGCGATTGTCTTCAATGATAATCTGGTGGCTGCCTTTCTTGGCGCTGCTATGGTCGCCACCAGTGTTGGCATAACGGCTCGAGTGCTGAGAGATATGGGTGTGATTGATAGCCGGGAGGCCAGGATCATGCTGGGGGCCGCAGTGATAGATGATATCCTGGGGCTGATCATCCTATCTATAGTTAGCGGGATAAGCTCCGGGGCGGCGAGCCCGGTTGGAATAGCCGCTATAGCGCTTCAGACGCTGGTCTTTATATGTATAGTAGTCCTGATAGGTACCAAGGTTGTTAAGCGATATAGTCTTCATATCGACAAGCTTCAGACCAGCAACGCTCCTTTTGTCATCGCGGTTATCTGTATGTTCGGCCTGGCTGCTCTGGCTAACTATATAGGACTGGCTGCCATTATCGGCGCATTTTTTGCCGGCATGATGCTGGCGGAGGCGGAGGAGCAGTATGAATTGGAAGTCAAGATAACCCCTGTATATGAGCTAATGGTGCCTTTCTTCTTTGTAGTTATGGGTATGCAGGTTGACCCCCGCCTATTTATGGACCCAAACATCCTCGGGCTGGCCGGTGTCGTTACCGCGCTGGCTATATTTGGTAAGTTCCTGGGATGTGGTCTTGCCGCGTGGGGACTTGGGAAGCGGTCTATGGCTATCATTGGAGTCGGGATGGCCCCCAGAGGAGAGGTGGGGCTTATAGTTGCTGGACTTGGAAGGTCCATAGGCGCTATCCCGGATTCTCTGTTCTCGGCCGTAGTGGTGATGAGCATTTTAACTACGTTTTTCGCGCCACCTATCTTACAGGTTTTGTACAGCGGCATAAAGCCAGGGGATAATGAGGAAGGCCAGTTTTTGTAGCGAGCAGGACATCTGCCGGATATGTAACCATAGTATGCAATGGTCAATAAGTAATAAATCTTAGGAGGACTCTTGGTATAGATGGAAATGACTCTACTCTATCTGGCGATCAGCATGGCGATCATACTGCTTGCCGCTGAGCTGTTCACTAACAGCGTGGAATGGCTAGGACATAAACTCGGGTTGGGCGAGGGAGCGGTAGGCAGTATACTGGCCGCTGTTGGTACTGCAATGCCGGAGACTATGATCCCGATAATTGCTATTCTTTTTAGCTCCAGTGACATCGGCCATGAGGTGGGTATCGGCGCGATTCTTGGCGCTCCCTTTATGCTTTCCACCGCGGCTTTTTCCGTAACTGGAATAGCCATACTTATCTTCTCGCGTACCCGGGGTCGGAGCACAGATCTTGTGGTTAACCGCAGAATACTGGGTAGGGATATGGGCTACTTTATGGCTGTTTATAGCCTTGCTTTGATAGCAGCCTTTATTCCCGTTACTTTTGTAAAGATAGGCATAGCTGTCCTTCTATTAGCTCTATACGGACGGTATGTAATGATGACAATGGCAGATGTATCTCCTTTAACTGGAGGCATTTCCCAACTGCATTTCCTGAGGAAGAGCCAGGACCCACCCTTAGCCGTAATACTTGTGCAGTTCTTTTTTGCCCTTGGTCTGATAGTTATAGCAGCCCACATGTTTGTTGGGAATCTCGAGGTTGTATCCCATGCTATTGGGGTGCCGGCTCTGGTGCTTTCCCTTGTGTTAGCGCCTCTGGCTACGGAGCTTCCTGAAAAATTTAACAGTGTGCTATGGGTCCGCAGTGGTAAGGATACCTTAGCTATGGGAAACATCACCGGCGCTATGGTTTTTCAGAGCTGCATACCGGTAGCTATTGGGCTAGTGTTTACACCCTGGCATTTAGAAACTCCGGCGCTGGTGTCTGCTGTAGTTGCGCTGCTATCTACCGGGATTGTTATGACAAGGATGACCAGAGGAGATACTTTAAACGCCAATATTCTGGCTTTAGCTGGCGTATTTTATCTGCTGTATGTTGGCTACGTTGTCTTCCTGCTGTGAGGAAGGCATGGATTAAGACCGCTGCCGGGCCGCTCGCCTTCTTGCGCTCCTTGGGGGGGCTGTCGGACCTTTGGAGGTCAGCATAACCCCTATCCAAATGGCGGATACCGCCATTCCTATAACTCCTATGACCTGTGCCATGCCTAGACCCAGTAGGATATCTGCGTCTAGGCGGAAGAATCCGACCCAAAGACGTCCTAGAGAATACAGGAAGATATACACAAGATAGACCATGCCCGGCTTTGGCAGGCGGCCTCTCAAGAATACCAGCAAGCCTGCTATTGCAAAGTCGTATATCATCTCGTAGCCCACCGCGGGATGGACCTTGAGGTCTATCTCGCCCAAGGTGTTAGGGTGCGTATAGATTACGCCCCAGGGCAGGTCGGTGGGAGTGCCGTGATGCTCGCCGTTAATGATGTCTCCAATCCTGCCTATCCCCTGCCCCAGTATAAATCCCGGACCTGCCGCATCTGCTATAGTCGGTATATCTAATTTATAGTGTTTTGCAGCCAGGTAGGCGCCTAGAGTTCCGCCTATCGTCGCGCCGAAGATAGATATGCCTCCTTCATTGATGGCAAAAATGGACAGAGGCGATGGCAGAAACAGTCCAATGTTCTCTATAACAAATAAGAGTCTTGCACCGATGATGCCGCCAATAATCGCCCATAGTGAGGCAGTATAATACTGGTCTTCATTGATAGACGTGCCTTTTAGGAGGCGGGCGGTGAAAAGGACGCCCATAAGTAGGCCAAGCGCGCTAAAAAGGCCGTGCCAGGAAAGTGTGATGGGGCCTATTGTGAAGATGTTAGGGTCTATATATATATTCATAATAGATTTCTAAAAATATCTTAATGTCATTTAGCCTTTTGTATCCGCACGTTCCTTGCACCATTGAACCACTTTTCCACGCGCAATTGTACCCCGCCTCATTCTTATACACAACCTATTAGCTAAGGATAATACCCAATTCCATTAGATAATGGGTAGTTCTTTTCTTCCTTGATCTGACTATGTAATGTCCTAAACTAGAGAGCGTATTACCTCGGCTAGATCCTGCAATGTAACTATTGTTTGTATTTGACCGTCCGTATAGCTCGCGTACCTGTCCAGCAGCACAGCTTGCATGCCGACGTTGATTGCTCCGATGACATCTACATCCCACTGGTCGCCAACATAAAAAGCCACATCAGGCCCTACCTCGGCGGCTTTTAGCCCGGCAAGGAATATGCCCTTCTCTGGCTTTGTTGTCCCTACCTGCTGGGAGCTTATGGCGATAGACATAGGCGGGATTAAGCTTAGCTTTCGGCATACATCATCTAGCTCCTTACCCATATTGGATATTATGCCAAGGGTTAGGCCCATATCCTTCAACTCCTGAAGACATGGCAGCGCGTCATCATAAAGTCTTAGCTCACCGCCCTTGCTCAACTGCATAAAGCGGCGAAACATTTTGTCGGCCTCTACATCCGATACCTCTATGCCCGCTGCCTTAAGGAGGACTTGATCGTAAGCCAGGTATAAGTCCCTTTGTTCTTGCGGAGTCCTGGTATCCAAGGGTCTTGTTGCTGTCTCCTGTGACCAAAAAAGGGTAGCCTTGAGGAATGCCCTTCTAGCGGTCCTTTCATCTAGAAGTATAGATATCTCTGAGCACACTTGCACCAGCACGTCCTCTTGCTCCGGCACGTATCGCGCTAAAGTGCCCATTAAATCGAAAAATGCTACTTTGATCCCCATTAAGAGCGCTCCTTTATAAGGAATTTAGGATTTTAGGGTTTGACACCAGTCCTAATGGGCTATAGAATCTGTGGGTATGACAAATAGCCTTACACACATTTATAAGAGGTACAGTATTATGCTGAAAGCGCTCGCTTCTATAGCTGTAGCAGCAGGAAGTATTGCTATAACCCCGCTCTTAGAGCCTATGCCGGCGATTATAACCATATCCCTTGCTGCATTATGGATGGCTGTTCTTACGGTTGCTCATCTTTCTGCTACTGTCAGAAAAACGCAACCACATGATATTATGCAATATACTATATTGCCAGTAGCTGTGGTACTGGTTATGGGTACCTTTATTCGCTTCGCGGCGCCGGACTGGGTCGTTCCCTTTGCTATTGCGGGATCGGCTGTTATTTTGCCTGTGGCTTTGCTTTGCCAAACTCAAAGGGTCAAGGCTACTTACGGGCCGAGGCACCGTTGGGAATTAGCCTCACAGGTAATCTGCTACCTCATAGCTTTTGTATTGTTTATTACCGTAAAACGTGTAGACCCTCCGATTTTCTTAGGCATCCTCGCTGTAGGCACTGTTAGCTCAGCTTTGGCTTTAGAGATCTTTGGCTGGGCCGGCGCAGAGCGAAACCGTATCGGCCTTTATTCTGTTCTTATTGGTCTATTACTAATGGAAACGGCCTGGGGGCTGACCTTCTGGTCCCTCCGAGGACTGACAATGGGCTTACTTCTACTCCTGTTTTATTATTCCGCCGCCGGCATTGCACAGCATCATCTGATGGGCAAACTTACCTCTACTATGGCTATGGAGTTTGTTGCCGTAGCCATTATCGGTTCGGTACTTTTATACAGCTTTCAGCCCCTAGCCAGCTAATGGGTCCTATAGTACCGCTATCAAAGCTGCCAGCGCTAAAGCAGTCACTGGAAGATAAGATAATAGTCTTTACTAACGGCTGCTTTGACCTAATCCATGTTGGGCATATTCGATACCTGCAACAGTCCAAAGCTCTTGGCGACATCCTTGTAGTAGGAGTCAACAGCGACTCGTCTACCACAGCGCTGAAAGGACCCCTCAGGCCCTTGATTAACGAAGAGGCTAGAGCCGAGACTATAGCTGCTTTAAGTTGTGTGGACTACGTGGTAATTTTCCCGGAGCTTACTGCCGAGAATCTCATTTCTGCGCTGCGGCCTCAGGTCTATGTTAAGGGAGGGGACTATGCCTCGGAGGAGGATATTCCCGAAAGTAAGTTAGTGCGATCATATGGTGGTAAGGTCGAGGTCCTGACCTTTGTTCCTGGGTATTCCACATCCAGTATAATAGAAAGCATAGTCCAACGTTACAGCCCTCCTAAATAGACGGACTAAGAGCTATCCTTCATTACCGATAAATCTCCCGATGTATCGGGATCCTCGACTAGTCGGGAGAGTATCTTCGATTGAACTCCGCAATAGTCAAAGCCGCCTTAATTATAGCCCTGGGCAACGTAGCCAGCAGGGTCCTCGGAGTAGTAAGAGAGCAAGTTATAGCCAGCCTCTTTGGGGCTACCTATGCTACCGACGCTTTCACTGCTGCATCCAGAGTGCCTATAGCTATCTACGACCTTCTGATCGGCGGCATGATCTCAGCAGCCCTTGTACCTGTCTTTAGCGGCTATTTTAACTCCTCAGACCGAAAGTCTTTAGGTATCCTGGCAGGCACTTTACTCAGCATTATCCTGTTAGTCATGACCGTAGTTGTGGGCCTACTTATAATTCTGGCGCCACAGCTCATGGACGTGCTTGCCAGAGGATATACAGAGGAAACAAAGCTACTTTCGATAAAACTGGTGAGGCTGATCCTGCCCTGTCTCTTCTTCCTGGGTGTGTCCGGTATTAGCACCGCCCTCTTATATGCTCAGAAACGTTTCTTTCTACCCGCCCTTGCAGCGGCAATCTATAACGTTGGGATGCTGGTAGCAGCCCTTCTACTGCACGATGTATTGGATGTGGCAAGCCTTGTGGTAGGCGTGCTGTTTGGCACATTCCTACAGATGGCTGCGCAGGCGCCGGGTCTGATACAGCTAGCCAAATACCTTCGGTTTAATCTCTTCTATCCGGGCGTCAAGGACGTTGTTATCCTTTATCTTCCTGTAGCTATCGGCCTGTTGGTCTCAGCGGTCTCTATAGCTATCGATACTAACCTGGCCTCTCGCACTGGAGAGGGGAACCTTGCAGCGATGCGTTTTGCCACAACTATAGTGCAGTTGCCGCTAGGGTTGGTTGCCACCGCGATCAGCTTTGCGGTGCTGCCGACCTTATCTTCTCAAGCGCCAGCGCAGATCGAAGATATCGAAGATGCTCGATCTATCGGCACTCGACCTGTCGGTAACGAAGAGACTGAGACTCTTAGACGTCTGTCGCTGAGCGCACAGGAGCAGGCATACAACCCATCAGATATTCTTCCGGCTTCGCCGGAGGTCTTATATAAAGACCATATGGAGGAGTTTAGGAACACTTTACTGTTCGGACTTAAGACCGTGTTGCTTTTGATCCTTCCTGCCACTATCGGACTGGTCGTTCTGCGCTATCCATTGATAAGGCTGTTATTCGAGAGAGGGGCCTTCGATGAGTTCGCTACTGAGCGGACGGCGCTTGCCTTCCTCGCCTATTCACCAGGACTCCCAGCCGCAGCGCTAGACCAAGTACTGGTCTATGCCTTCTATGCGATGAAGAAGACCATTACTCCTGTCGTTGTGGGCGTTATAGGTGTTGGAGTCTACCTGGTCGTTGGCGTGTCGCTGCTTGGGCCTGTGGGAATGCCCGGCCTTGCCCTCGCCAATTCGGCTCAGTGGGTGGTCCATGCTCTGATCATGGTTGTTCTAATCACTATGGAGATCGGCCTGGTGGCTTCAGGGCTATTGGCGACGCTGCTTAGAGCTTCTTTGGCCTCTATGGCTATGGGCCTGCTTTTAATGACCTTGTCTCAGCTTATCTTGCCTCTTACTGATGGTGGAGTCTTAGGCTTATTCCTCTTCATGGCGGCAATGGTATTTGTAGGAGCGGCAACGTATGTGTTTATCTTGATGCTTATGCGAGGAGAAGAGGTCGATATGGTTAAACGTGTGGTAGTGCAAAGGCTACGGGCTAGAGACAGCGAATAATGCTCCATAATATATGCGGTGTACTTTATTCTGATTGCTCTCACCTATAATTGGTAATATACTGCTCTAGAAGCATGTCCTAATTAATATATGGAGGCTTATAAAATGGCAGAGGAGTATAAGCAGATAGCTTGTCGTGAAATCGGAGCAGATTGCGATTTTGTCGCTCAAGGCAAGACGGACCAAGAAGTAGTTGATAAGTGCGCTGAACATGCCAAGAGCCAGCATGGAGTGATGGGTTTTCCTCCCGGCTGGTATGTTATGATTAGGTCACATATGCGTACGGTTCAAGTTTGACTTGGGTGCTTGACTCCCAGAATATCGATGGTAGAATCAATTCGACCTCTTCCTGTTGGGGCAGAGTCAGCGAAAACTGGCGGCGCAAAGCCGAGAATCTAAAGTTGACGTGAGGGGACTCCCATTGACAACCGAAGCGCTTGACCGACTAGGCGACGCCCACTCCCTTCTCACATCGCTCGACCAAGTCGACCTAGCTCGGTTTTTCATCGTAGGGAGCTATGCCAGGTATGGCGAGTCCGCGCGCAACGCGCTCAAAGACGCGCTTGTTCTGATAACCGCTGCCTGTCGAAGTTTCAGTCGAAAACGCGAAAACTACCTCATCTGGGCCGCACCCGGCACAGGCAAGACCTATTTCGTTCAGCAGACGGCTGCTCAACTCATCCCCTACACTGACTACACAGAATTAAACCTCGCAAAGTGTGGTGAGGAGGAATTCCGCATGGGTCTAGAGCAGTTGACTCATGCTAAGCGCCCCGTCCTTTGCCTCATCGACGAGGTTGATGCGAAGCCACAAGAACCCTGGCCGTATGAGCTCCTCTTGCCGTATCTCGATGCACCCGTCGAACAGGGGAAACACCTCGTCTTCGTCCTCGCAGGTAGCTCCGGAACCACCCGCTCGGATTTGAAGGAACGTATCGCGACTCGCCCCAAGGGCACTGACCTCTTGAGTCGTATCCCCGAAGTTAACGAGATTGACATCCCGCCAATGAGCATTGGTGACCGCCTCCTCGTGGTCTTGAGTCAATTCAATCAGGCAGCGGGGGAGCTGGGGCGGCGCGTTGAGGCTGTGGAAAAACTTGGTCTGCTCTATATCGCCGTTACTCCGTATTTGGGAAACGCGCGACAGTTGAGGGAGTTTGCCTACCGAGCCGTTGAACGGATGGCATCCGGGGACGACCGCATCAAGTACGATAATTTGTTTGACCCTGGAGACACGACGAACAAAAGGTTTTGGGCGGATGCGAAAGAGGTTCGGGCTGACCTAGAGAATTCATATTTGACCTTAGTAAGCGCGGCCAGCCGTCGGCAAAGCGGACCTCCGGAGCCCGCGCGCCGATTGCGGCATAACCTTCCTATCCAGCCTACACGGCTGATCGGCCGAGATCGGGAGGTGACCGCTGTTTGCCAGCAACTGCTCCAGGAAGACGTCCGGCTGCTCACCTTGACCGGGCCCGGCGGCGCCGGCAAGACGCGGCTGGGATTGCAGGTAGCAGACGACCTGCTGGAGCACTTTGCTGATGGGGTGTTCTACATTGCCTTGGCCGCAGTCAGGGAACAGAACCAGGTTGCGTCCGCCCTCTCCGAGACACTGGGGCTGACGCACGAGCAGGATGATACCCGGCCGTTGTTAGAGCGCCTGAAGGACCACCTGCGGGAGAAGGCGTTGCTGGTGGTGCTGGATAACTTCGAACAGGTGGTGGCCGCCGCGCCACTGATAGCTGATCTCTTGGCGAGCTGCCCGCGGCTGAAGGCGCTGGTAACCAGCCGCGTAGCGCTGCACCTGCGGGCGGAGCACGAATTCCCGGTGCCCCCCTTGGCGCTGCCTGACGTGAAACGGCTCCCCGCGGTGGAGGCGCTCTCGCAGTATGCGGCGGTGGCGCTCTTCATCGAGCGGGCGTCGGCGGTACGGCCGGACTTTGTCATAACCAACGAGACCGCCCCGGTCGTCGCGGAGATTTGCACTCGATTGGACGGCCTGCCCCTGGCGATCGAACTGGCAGCGGCCCACAGCAAGGTACTACCTCCTCGGGCGCTGTTGGCGCGGCTGGAGCAACGCCTACCGTTGCTCGCAGGGGGAGCACGGGATTTGCCGGTGCGCCAGCAGACCATGCGGAACGCCATAGCCTGGAGTTACGAGCTCTTGGAAGAAGAAGATCGGCAGGTGTTCCGCTGGCTCGCGGTGTTTGTGAGTGGCATGACGTTAGAGGCAGCTGAGGGGGTATGCACTGAGGCGAGCGGTGGTGCGCTCGATGTGCTGGAGCGACTGGCCTCCCTCGTAGATAAGAACCTGCTCCGGCAACAGGAGTCCGCCGACGGAGAGCCCCGGTTCATCATGCTGGAAATGGTGCGAGAATACGGGCAGGAGCAGTTGGTGGAACACGGTGAGTTGGATGTACTCGGTCGGCATCACGCAGCCTACTACGTGGAGCTCGCGTACCAGGCAGCGCAGCCGCTTGAGGGGACCGAGCAAGCAGCTTTGCTCGTCCGTTTAGAGCGCGAGCATGATAACCTGAGGGCGGCCCTGCGGTGGTCTAGGGTATTCGGAGCAGGGGAGCCGGCATTGCGCGGGAAGGCGCTCGCGTATGCTGAACTTGCGGCGCGACTGGCCCGGGCGGTGTACCAATATGGTGAGGCGGTCAGCTTACTGGAGGAGGCGCTCCAACTTCAGGAAGTGCTCGCCCCGAACGATCAGGCAAAGCGGTGTGACGTGATCTTGGCGCTTGGGGAAGCTTTGCTGAGTGCTGGAGAGCCGCGGCGGGCGGTGGTGGAAGCGGCGCTGACAGCGTTCTCATTAGCTGAGACTCTTGGGGATCGCCCGCGAGCGTTTCAGGCCTGCCAGATAGCCCTGTGGGGGCTGCGCCGGACCGGCGCAGCAGCGGTGCTGGGCAGCAAGGAATTCCGCACATGGGCCGAACTGGCCGATACTTATGCGGCACCAGACAGTGTAGAGCGCGTCCAGGCTGATATTGCCCTGTCTGGGGTATACATTGCAGAAGGCCGGCAGGAGGTCGGGAGCACCCTAATGCGCAGCGCGCTAGAACGAGCGCGCAAGCTCGATGATTCGGAACTGCTGTTCTGGTCTGCTGCCGTGCTGATGGATCTCGAGCGATCTCCGAACTCTCAAGCGTATAAGTTGAAGATTGCCGAAGACCTGGCAGACAAGCACCGAGATGGAGTGACCGTAGGCACCTTGGGCGTCTTTCTGATGCACTGTGGCGGCACGTTTCTCTCCAGCGCGCACCGCGAGCGAGCGGAGGCCCTCTGGCAGGAGCTTGAGGAGCTTGCGACCCGCACGCGGGACCCCTACGTGCTGTTGAGACCACTGCGTAATCGAGCGTTGTTGTTTACGCTGGACGGACAATTTGAGGAAGCGCTGAAGGTGGCCAACGCACTGGCCGCCCGCGCCGAGGAACTGGCGGTGCCCAGCTTCGGCAACTTCTTCATGACCCAAGTTGCTTTCCGTCCCTTGCTTCACATTGGCAACGCGGAACACGCGCTAGCGCTGATTGACAAAAGCGCGACGGGGCCAGACTGGCAAGCGTTCAGCGCTCCGGCCCAAGCGCTGTGTCACGCTTCTTTAGGCCGCACCGATGATGCGGCGGCCGCGCTCCGGCGCTCGGTAGCGGCGTTACGTGGCGACACGCCTGAAGAGTTGTCTCTTAATGGAATGACGGAGGCATTGGAGGCGGCGGTGCTACTCGGAGATCAGGACACAGCATTACAGTTTTCTGAGCGCCTAACACCCTGCTCCACTCTACTCACGCTTCCCGACTTGACGTGCGTGGCTCGTCACCTAGCTTCAGCTGCGGCGCTCTGTGGTGACCCGGAAGGCGCGTGGGCTTACGCGACATCGGCATTTGATATCGCCTCGAAGAGCCGTTTCCGTCCTGAGATTGCTCTGAGTCAACTCGCCCTCGCGGAAATAGTCATCGACCACTTTCCGGAGCGCCAAAATGAGGCCAGCTGGTATCTGGACCGCGCAGTTGCCGAGCTGCGCGACATGAGGATGGAGGTGGCACTGCAGAGCGCATTACGGCGCAGGCGATTGCTGGACCCTTAACTCTTCGCAGGTATATTGACGAATCACATGTTTTCTCTCATAATCTTGACAGATGTGGCATCCGATTAATTGGCCCGAGATTTCGCAGAGGCGAGAGTAATGGTTATCCCTAACCTTCGCTGAGCGAGATGGAGAACGTTCAGGACGTACTCCCCGGGTGCTCGCGAACTACGTCACTGCACTGAAGGGAATAACGATATGAGCGGAACGGGACGGTTCTACCACGCAGGCCCAGGGTGGGACTCTTGCACCGGTTTTGGCTGGCCAAATGGAGAACTGCTGCAAGCTCTCCAAACGGAATCGTATCCTGGGCCGGGCAAGATGGCACTTGGAACCTGAGACACCGAAGGGGGTATTGGATGACAAGCCTGGTAGTAGGAGCAACCGGGAAACTTGGAGGCGAAATTTGTCGGCTTTTGGCCATGAGTGGTGAATCGGTTCGGGCCCTCGTTCGGGAATCGTCTAACCCCGACCGTGTTGAGATGTTAAGAACCCTTCGGGCGGATATTATCACGGGTGACCTTAAGTCTCGCCCCACCCTCGATGCAGCCTGCAGCAAAGTCCACGCGGTCTTTACCACGGCGTCAGCTCTCGGCTCGCAACACCCCGAGGATTCCCTGGACCTTGTTGACCGTCTGGGTCAGCGATCGTTGATAGATGCGGCGGTCGCGGCAGGCGTAGAGCGTTTTGTTTATATATCTGTCCTCGGTCTAATTAATAACTATGCCTTTGCCAGAGCAAAGCTTGGCGTTGAGCAATACCTGCGCGAGAGCGGCCTAACTTATTCTATTCTGCAACCGACCGTCTATATGGACGATTGGCTCACCCCCGAGCTCGGATTCGATTTTCCGAACGGCAAAGTGGTGGTCTATGGAGACGGCACCAACAAGTTGGCATGGGTCTTATCCGCCGATGTTGCTCAAGTCGCAGTTGCCGCGGCTAAGGAACCTTCTTTAGCAAACGCGACCATTCCGGTGACGGGTCCTGATCTACTCAGCCCAAACGAGGTGATAGCGATATTCGAGGAGGTCGCCGGGGAGAAATACGAGGTGACTTACGTTTCCACCGAAGAGCTTGAAGCGCAGCGAGCGTCAGCGTCAAACCCAGTAGAAGAGTCCTTCGCGGGCATTTTCCTTCGCTACGCTGCTGGCGACCCTCCTGAACAGGCACAGCCCGGTAGAGGTTTCTCTATGCAACGTACTTCTGTCTGGGAGTTCGCGAAACGCTCGGTGGAACGGTCACGTTCCAATAATTAGCTGAGGAGGGGAAAATGACAGTCCGAGACATCATCCTGCAGAGGCGTGCCTACCGTTCGCTCACCAAAGTTGAAATAACCCCACAGATGATAGAAGACTTGGCCGAGATGGCTAGCCTATGCTGCTCCGCAAACAATCGACAGCCATGGCGTTTTGTCTTCGTGACCGAGCCTGATTTACTGCAAAGGCTTGGCGAGACCCTGCACAAGAGCAATTCCTGGGCGAAAAACGGTTCAATGTTTGTCGCGGTGTGTAGCAGTAAGGAACTGGGCACCACAATCAACGACTCCCTTATAGCTCCGGACGTACCGAATGCGGGAAAACTGGATGGACCCGGTAGTCAGCGCGACTACTTTCTATATGACACTGGCTTGGCAACCGCGTTTATGATTCTAAGGGCGACCGAACTAGGATTAGTAGCACATCCAATTGCGGGATTCCTCGAGCAACGCGTCAAGCAAATCCTTAAGATCCCGGACGACATGGTTGTGATAGCTTTGCTGGTTATTGGTAGTCACTCGGATACCATCGATCCGTCATTGCCTGCTGATCTAGTCGATGATGAGAACAGACGCCGGGAGCGATTGGCTGTCGACCAATTCGCGTTCTTAAACCAGTTCGTAAGTCGAGAGCCCGAACCACTGACGGCTATCCAGGTCGCCAACTACTATAATTTCCCCAAGCAAGCAACGGGCCTCGGCCAGCGCATAGCCATCTTGGAGTTCATGGGCGGCTTCCTCCAGTCCGATATGGACCTCTATTTCCACCGGTTGAACATACCCCAGCCGTGTATCAATGTTATCCCGGTTGATACTTTAATTATCCAGGGTCCTGAGGACCCTGGGCTGTCCCAGGAGGTGGTGCAGCAGATCATTACCCACTGGCGCGAGCCCGGAATGACCTTCGATTCGCTCAGCCAATTGCACGCTAAGGACCTCGATTGGGACTACTTTGTGGGAATGCTTGAGGCCACCGCCGACATTCAGATCGCCGGCGCGATTGCTAACGGCGCCATCATTGACGTGTACCTGGCCCCAAATAGCCCGGAAGGGTACGTTGCGGCGATCGAAAGAGCCATTGAATCCCAGCCAACTGTTATCTCTATCAGTTGGGGGATGTGCGAGAGCGACTGGGACGCCAAAGCACTGGACGAGATAAACGCGGCACTGAAGCACGCTGCTGAGCAACACATTACCGTCTGTTGCTCATCCGGCGACTACGGCGCCCTCAACCGGCCCGCCGCCGGTCGTGACCCCTCCCAGGCCAACGTAAACTTCCCAGCCTCCAGCCCGTTTGCCCTTGCTTGCGGTGGCACAAGCCTCAGTCGGGACCAGATACTAAGACAGGAACTGGCATGGAACTCTGTCGTGCTAGGGGCGAGGCGCGCTTCCGGCGGCGGGATGAGCGGCTTTTTTCCTCGGCCGTCCTACCAGGTAGGGCTTTCCGTGCCCGCCTTGGTGGAAGCGTCATGGCGCACGGGTACTGCACTCGCCGACTTTACCGGCCGCTGGCTGCCTGACGTCGCCGCTCACGCTAGTTCGGATTTCCCCTACTACATCGTGCTAGGGGGAGTGGACTTTATGACTCACGGGACTAGCATAGCCGCTCCTCTGATTGCAGCCTTGCTCGCGGTCCTAAGCGAGTCCATCGGACATAAGATTGGCTGGATAAATGAACGGCTCTACCAGGGTGGACTGGCGGACGCATTTCGCGACATCATCGAAGGGAACAACGATACTACTGGAACGGGACGGTCCTATCATGCTAGTCCGGGCTGGGACCCTTGCACGGGTTTCGGCTCGCCAAATGGAGTGCTGCTGCTGCAAGCTCTCCAACCTCCAACCAGCGGGCCAGGGCCAATAGCGGACTAAATGAGTAAAGCGGCGGGCACACCACCATCCCCAAAGCGTAAGACTGCCCGACTCAGGTAATTCCTGACTCTGACCATCGATAGTACAGTTCCAAGGAGGCGTTCTTATGGCGAAAGAGTTCATCAATCCGGCCGAGGGCCTGCACGCCCCTATCGGGAACGGGTACACTCACGCAGTCCGCGCCGGGAATCACATATACGTGGCCGTCCTTGCTGGACGCCAACTTCTCGAGTCAGATCAACACGCAGTCCGCGCCGGGAATCACATATACGTGGCCGGGCAGGTGGCGTTGGATGCGGACGGTAATCTGGTGGGGGAAAATGATCCGGCGGCTCAAGCGGAGCAGGTGTTCAAGAATGTTGTGACTGCCCTTAAGGGTGCAGGAGCCACGGTCGATGATGTCGTCCGAATTACGGCGTACATCACGCGACGAGAGGATATACCGGCAATCCGCGATGCGCGAGCCAAGTATTTCCCGATGCAGAATCCTCCTGCTGCAGCGTTGCTGCTGGTCGCTGGCCTTGCCCATCCCGGCTTCCTCATGGAGGTTGAGGCCACTGCCGTACTGGACTAGCGCTAGATGGTCCTTTCGGAGGTACCGCCTAGTTGCACGTAGCAGTATTCTCGAAGTACCGCGCGGCGTAGTCCGTCCCCGGAACCGAATCCCGCCGCCAGTGCGTAGGCCCCGAGATCCTCGGGCATCTCTCGTTGTAGGTGTTCTTCGAAGTACCAGTGGAGCAGTTCCGCCTCGGTGACACCGATGTCCTTTGTGGCCGGGTTCGACAAGCCGTGCGTGGAGAGCAGCTCCTGCTTCGCACGTGCACGCTGGGCGAGGGGTCCGTACCGGCCGGTGAGCCGGAGCATGTCCGGCAGATCCCTGTCGATCTCCGATTCGAAAACGGTTCGGACACGGTGGACCCGCGCTTGATCCTCCATCAGTCTGGCGAACTCCGGAACGGTGAGCGCTTGATCCGCAAGCCAGCGCTCACCGTCGTCGACTGTGAACAGGGTCCTCTCTCGACGAAACGTCTCCAGCGTCCTGGTTAACAGGGCATCACCAACTTCAGCTCCCTCGTGCCTGGCCAGCGCGAGACATAAAGCGCGGATCAATGCCTCCGTGCGAACCGCTATATACGTTCCCGGCTCGATCCGAAGCTCGTCAAGGATTGCGTCGTGCTGTAAAGTCTCGCCCCCGGGGACATCGTCCAAGGGCCGCCGGTCGATCTGACGCCGGACCTGCTCCCAGGCGTCGGTGTGCTGGAAGCTGAACCCCACGCTCTTGGGCTCAGGGGTTGTCTCGCTCCGCTGCCGCATCAGCCGTAACATGGCAAGGGCGTCTGCTCGCTTCTGCTCGACCCGCCCCTGAGGCAGCCACGCCGCCAGCCGCGCCACTTGCTCCGCTGGGAGGCCCAGCTCCACTCCTCGCTGGATAATCGATGGGTACTGGCGGTCCGGATAGAAGAGGCTTTTAGCTATTGCTACCAGCTCTCCTCGGGTTGCATCCTCAATAATACCTGAGGAGGCCGCGGCCGCCAGGGTGAAGCGGATGTTGACCATGGCCTCCGAGCCTTGAACAAAGCCTTGATCTGCCGGACCGTGCACCACGGCGACCTCGTCATCATCCTCCAGCTCCTCATTACGGAAAGCCTCGAAGATAAGCCCGGTGCCCTCCATGCCCAGTGGATGCAGTTCTGCCGCTCTGAGTGCGCCCATGCTCGCGCTCCCAAAAACGTGGACACCGCGTGACATCGCCCACAAGATCTCCTTGTGCCAGACTGCCGGTACCCGTTCAAAATAGCCGTCGATGATCCCAATCGCCCATGGTTGCTGTCTGGTGGCTGCGTACACGTCGCCCTGGGAAGCTGGAGGCAGATAGATTGCATCCAGCTCGGCTCGAGCAGCCGCTACTGGCAACGTCGGCCCCACGAAGACGAAAATCTTCATGGCTCGGCTGTCCGGGCGACGCTATGCTTCAACGCCCTCGCTCCAGCTACATAGCCTGGGCTATCCGCCTTGGGCTCCATGCCCGGGATAAGTACGCGCACTACCGAGATGCCCAGGGCCGGTTCGCTCAGGTCCACGGCTATCACGCGCGAGATACCCGCGGCGCACAGCCGTTGCAGCAGCCATTGCACGTCTTCCTCGAACGTATCGTAGGTTACCGTCGGCGCGTCCTCGAACCGCCGTACTGCGCCTTGCGCCGACAGTGATTTTCGGATGCGGTCCAACATATCCGGGTTACGGGTGAGCTCATAATCGGAGCGCGGTACGTCATCACGTGAGCTCGATATGCGGGTCAACCGGCTCTGAGCAGCTTCCGTGAGAGCTCGCAGCAGTGCTATCTCGCGCGCCGGATGGCACCCGGTACCGGAACTGGGGTAGAGCGGCCGCAGCGGGTTGGTCTCTCGGTCAATAATCGTGCACTGGAAGACTGGAACCCCTGTATCGGATGTCATCTCCCAGACAGCCACAAGCATTCCGGCTCGCAGGAACTGCGCTATTACCTCTCTGCAGGCGCCATCTTCGACACCGGCAAGGTCCACCCGAGTGGCTCGCTCTAGCGGCTCGCCCCCTAGCTTCCATAGTGTGTCGGCGTCGCGCTCGATGACCTCACAGATGCCATGCGCCACTGCCTCCAAGATGTGATTGCCTGAGGCGAGGCCATTGGAACCCATCGGGAAACAGCCGCTTCCGGGCGGCAACGGCAACGTAAGATCGAGGTGTACCATCTCGTAGGGCACCCAGATCGGGGCCCGTTCGATCAGGTCATAGCCTTCGATCCAGAGTATCCGCAGGTTCTCATGAAAGCGACTGACTGAGAGCTGAGGTAGGGTAGCCGGATCGACCATCGAGTGAGTACGGCGGAGCTCGCGATCGGAGCCGAGTTTCAGCGGCAGGGTAATGTGCTCCGCGCTCCAGCCCTCCAGCGACTCCATTAGGCCCGAAGCTTTCGCCGCTGCCAAGGTAATCCCCTTGCCCTGCGACACGGACAGGGAGCGGGAGTTTGGCCGACATACAACCACTACGGGGAGACCAATATGATCCAACCCCGTAACGTTAGCGATGCGCGTGATACCGGCGTATCGAAGCACCGGCAGCAGCCTTTCGACCGTCGCTTCGGGCGGTACCAGCCGGTGGGTGCCATCGCGAAAAAGCTTCACGCCTGGCGTTTCTGCGCCGAGCGTGAAGGGACGAGTGATCATTTATAGGCGGTCCGTGGGCTTCTCATACGGCTGCACCTGCTTGAGGGCACCGAGGTTGATCAAATAGCAGAACGCATCCGGCCTGGGGCCGGGGTTGTCCGGAGTCGGTATCGCTGCGCTGGCCACGCCTTGCCTCAATAGGCCGGCAATCAGTTCGTACTGCGGGCTCTTCAGGTCTACCGCCTCCAGTTTGCTGAGCGTGTCTTGAGTGATGTGGTACACGTTGCCGTCGTCGTCGGCGAGTACTATATCTCGTTCAAAAGCTGCCATAAGCTCCTATCCTTCAATTTATACTGGTGTAACTATATCCTCCTCGCGTTACCGGTGTCAACCCACTGGTGTGAGGGAACCAAGAGGGTGTCCGCTTACCAAATCACAATTAGAGGTATCTCAGCGAGCGAGCCACACTAAGGGTGCGCTGCACGGCGGCGGCCGTTCCCACCGAGTCCCCGGTGTCCCAGCGATCGCCGATATCTCGGGCGGCCGCCGCCAGCGCCTCAGGCAGGCGGTGTTGGTGCGAGTCCAGCACCGCGCTCGAGAGTTGCGCGGCTTTCGCAAGATCGGCGCGGGCCGCTACGGCTGCCATCAGTGGCAGGACGGCTGTCCATTGGAATGGGAATACCATCGGGAATGCTTTCCAATCGTTCAGAGCGGATTGCGCCAGCTCGGCCGCCGCATCGAAGTTACCTTCGCTCAGGGCTTGCCATGCCCGGTTAGCTTTGGCAAGCGCCGCGTATTCGACGGCTCCTGCAACTTCCGCCGCATCCTGCGCCTGCTGGCAGGTGGTTGCCATTTCCGCGACACGCCCCTGGCGGCGGTAAAGCGTTGTCAGGTAGCTCAGTACGCGCAGCTCTGTCACCTTGTTGCCGCTCTTACGCGCCGCCTCCAGAGCCCTCTGGAGTTCCTCCCCGGCTTCATCAAGGCTGTCGTGCCAAAGGAGGGTGAATCCAAAATGGAAGCGGGCCGCGGCTAGCTCGCTGACGTCCCCTATTTGTTCGGCAGCCCGCACAAATTCCGCAGCGTGTTCCACCGTGCTGGCAGAGATCCTATACTGCTCCCGGCGCAAGTCGGCGAGTAATACGGTGTTGAAGAACTCAGACCTTTGCAACGGCGTGACGTAGCCATCGATGAATGGGCGAACCGTAGCGATCAGCCCCACCATTTGCTCCAACTCGTCGTACCAGTAGTGCATCCGCAGCTTCCCGAGTTGTATGCTTACCCACTCTCGCCGCCAGGCGGGGGTGGGTTCAGAGGGCTCGGCCTCCAGTTCCGCCTCGGCCAGCGCTAGGGCCTCTCGGGCGCGCTCTTTGTCTTGCTGATCCACCAGCGCGATTTTGCGATACAGGAGGGCGCGCTGGATTCGGTCATCCCCCAGGCTTTGCTGCAGCGCTTCCAGGAACACGGCTCTGGCTTCGTCCCGATCCCCGTTAAGGGTAAGCACATCTCCCATGCCCTCCTGCAGATGCAGCAGGGACTCCAGCCACTCTCGTGAAGGGGACGGCTGAACCTTCATGATCTCCCGTACTTCGTCTATTGCGTGTTGATAGAGAGTTACGGCTTCCCGGTTAGCATACGCGCGCGCCGCCCGGCCGGCTGCCTGGGCCAGATAGTTGACGGCCTTCTCGTGGACTTGCCCTCTCGACCAGTGATAACCCACGAGTTCTGGGCGCAGCGCCACTTCCTCTGGGTACAGGTCCTCGAGGGTAGCTGCGGTGCGGGCGTGGTACTGCTGCCGCGTGCTGCGCAGCAACGAGTCGTAGGCGGTATCCTGGATCAGCGCATGCCTGAATATATAAGACTCGCGCTCCGTTGCTGGCGCTGGCATCAGGATTTGGTGCTGCATCAATCGCTCTATCTCAGTCTTCAGCACCGCACGGTCCAGAGGTGAGACGGCTTCTAGTAGCTCGAAGCTGAATTGACGCCCCAGTATGGCACCCAGCCCAGCCACATCCTTGGCCGTTCCCAACTGGTCGAGTTGCCCCATGAGCAGACCGCGAAGTGTGGTAGGAATAATCGCGTATTCTAAAGGTGTCTTGAGAGAGAAGTGATCTTCCCCCTCAACCAGAACCCCTGAGTCCCGGATCGCCTTCACGAATTCCTCTACGAAGAGCGGCACCCCCTCTGTCTTCTCGACCACCCCATCCAGGACTGCATCTGGCAAACGTTTTCCACCGGCGAGTTGTCTTGCCATCAGCGCGACCTGCCCTGCATCCAACGCGCCCAGATTGATCTGCACGGGCGCCAGGGGACCGTCCCAGGAGGGGTGAAACTCCGGCCGCGAGGTCAATACCATCAGCAGCCGCAGATGGGGTCGCTCCGCCAGGAGCAGATCAATCAGATCCAGCGTGGAGGCATCTGCCCAGTGCAGATCCTCAATCACCAATACTGTGGGAGCACGTGTGGCGCCTGCTTCGAGCACGCTGATGATAGCGTGGAGCGTGGCCCGCCGCAACTGCTCGGGAGGCAGCGCGGGCGGTTGCACGTCAGGAGACTCTATTGAGAGAAGCGGCGTAAGGAGTTGGGTCATCGCTGGGAGCGGCAGTCCCAGCCCCCGCAAAAGGTTTTCCAGTTTCTTAAGCCTCTCAACTGGCGAGTCCTCTTCATTGATGTCCGCTAGTCCTTCGATAAGCCCAATCATCGGGTGCAAAAGCGTGTTGCGGTAGTATGCTGAGCACTGGCAGGTCAGCAGCCTGTGTTCCCGATCTAATAGCCGCTCGTTGAAGGACGCCAGCAACCGGGACTTCCCGATTCCTGCTTCCCCCACCACCCAAATCGCCTGTCCCCCGTCGTACTGCGCCCGGTCGAAGTGGACTAGGAGTTGTTCGATCTCCCCCTGCCGGCCCACAAACGGCGTCAGACCCGCCGCCACGGCCTGCTCATACCGGGTCTGGATGCGGGCAGACTTGAGCACACGATAGAGGCGCATCGGCTCAGCTATCCCCCTCAACACTTGGGGACCGATCTCTTGTAGCTCGAAAAAACCCTGTACAAGACGGAACGTGCTTTCGCTGATCAATATTGAGTTAGGGTCAGCCAGTCCCTGGACCCGGGCGCTTATGTTCGGCGTCTCCCCGATTGCGAGCTGTTCCCGCCGCTTTCCATCTCCGACCTCTCCGACCACCACTAGCCCAGTATGTACGCCGATTCGCACGCTCAGGCTCGCGTGGTATTGCGACCAAAGGCGGTTGTTAAGCTCTTCCACTGCGCTGATAATGCTCAGGCCCGCGTGCACAGCACGATGGGCATCGTCTTCGTGGGCCGCGGGATAGCCGAAGTAGACCAGCACTCCGTCTCCCAGGTACTGGGCGATGTACCCATCTTGGTCCGCGACGACTCGCGAGCAGGCGGCTTGATAGACATGGAGGACTTCCCGAAGGTCTTCTGGGTCGAGCTGCTGTGAGAGGGCTGTAGAACCTATCAGATCACAGAAGAGCACTGTGAGATGGCGCCGCTCTGCAAGGTGAATGATAGGCGCAGACGTGTCGAGCTCAACGGTGTGGGCGGCGTTGCCCAACCCCCGATCTGCCGCGGCTAGCAGGTCGGTGGCATCCTGACTCTCGGGGATTAGAGTTAGCACTCGGAGCGCCAGCGCCCGACCGGTTTCCCAGTCACCATTACCTATGGCCCGCTCCGCCTCATCTAGCAGGCGGTCTATCTGCCGTTGAATGCGCTCGCTGGGCACTTGTAGCCTCCTATCCCATTCCTATACCTACGCTCCGCAGGGGACCAACTGTCAAGACGAATCATAGTCTTCGCTAAGGTAGTTCGTCAATACTGACCGCTAGTGATGTGACGCTATGTCCCCATAGTACCAGGTTCATTATCTGCTGTATTGCCTGTTCTTTCGTGTTCAATGTCAGTTCTTTCATTTACTGACATAATCGCTCAACAATAACATGCCAACGCTACACGCCTTGCCGCTCTGACAGATAACGTTTATGATGCAGAGAACCATCCCCCAGGTTAGTGGAGCGAACCTACATGGCAAACAGCACTTACGTGGACACGGCGCTTGGATTGGCCCGCCACAATCCAAGCACTGCATCCAGCGCCCATCATTGGCTTTGATACGGAGTTCGTAGGAGAATCGACGTACGAGCCTCAACTGTGCTTGCTCCAAGTATCGACGGCAGATGGCATCTGGGTGATCGATCCGTTGAGTGACATCGATTTGGGTGATTTCTGGGCGGAGTTGACCGCGCCAGGCAAGGAAGTGGTCGCTTTTGCAGCGCGACAAGAGGTGAGTTTCTGCCTGCGCTATGCCCATCACCAGCCTTCTATCCTCTTCGACCCGCAGCTAGCAGCGGGAATCGTCGGTTTCAGCCGGATCATCTCCCCGGCAGCGTGCTGGTCGTGGACGATGACCCGGCCACCCGCCAGATGCTGGGGCGGATGCTGGCGCGTGAGGGGTGGGGGGTAAGCGATGCCGAGAACGGACGAGTGGGCCTTCTGAGAATGGCAGAGCAGCGCCCAGACGCGGTCCTGTTGGATCTGATGATGCCGGAGATGGACGGATTTGAATTCGTCGCAGAGTTGCGCAAGCAAAAAGCGTGGCGCACCATCCCCGTCGTGGTCGTAACGTCCAAAGACCTGACCCTGGAAGACCGTAAGCAGCTGAACGGATATGTGGAACAGATCCTGTTGAAAGGGGCGTACCGGACTGAGGAGTTGCTCAGTCTAGTGCGGGAACTGGTGCTCGCGTCGGCGGGCCAGCAGTAGAACGCAGCCCGAGCGTGAGCGCCGCCGTATATGCGGCGTGAGTTCAATAGAAGGGGGACCGGCGTGGCAAAGATTCTGGTGGTCGAAGACAACGAAATGAACCGGGACATGATAGCTCGCCGCCTGGAGCGTCGCGGCTACCAGGTCGTGGTGGCCGTAGACGGCGCGCAGGGCCTGGCGCTAGCCGAATCGGAAGCGCCGGACCTGATCCTCATGGATATGAGCTTGCCAGTCTTGGACGGCTGGGAAGCGACCCGGCGGCTCAAAGCCGCGCCCGAAACGCGGGCCATACCCGTCATCGCGCTAACGGCCCACGCCATGAGCGAGGACCGGGATAAGGCCCTGGAGGCGGGCTGCGACGACTACGATACCAAACCCGTTGACCTGCCGCGGCTGCTGGCCAAGATCGAAGCCTTCTTGAAGTGATAGTATCTGTTCGTGACCAGGCCTGTAGGTTACAGCTCAAGTTTGACTTGGGTTTCTGCGTATGTTATATTTCAAAAAATAGTAGCTCAAATACACTAATGAGATAGGGAAGGGATACAAATAGCAAGAGAATTTCGTATAAACGAGAGAATAAGGAGCAGAGAAGTACTGCTCATCGGTGAGAATGGGGAGCAGTTAGGCATAATGCCTACTATGGAGGCCCTTAGAATTGCCAGAGAGGCAGGGGTGGACCTGGTGGAGGTATCGCCGACCGCAGTTCCCCCTGTATGCCGTATATTGAACTATGGCCGCTTCAAGTATGAGCAGGCTAAGAAGGAACGAGATAGTCGTAAGACTCATAAGCAAGTTGAAATAAGAGAGGTGCGCCTTCGCCCAAAGACGAACGAGCATGATATAGATACTAAGACCAAGGTAGCCAGTAGACTGCTGGGAGAGGGCGACAAGGTCAAGGTCTCGGTTGTCTTTAGAGGCCGGGAAATGCAGCATCCGGATGTGGCAAGAGGCATTCTTGCCAGAGTAATGGAGTCTCTAAAGGACGAAGCTAACGTTGAGGTCAACCCGGTGATGGAAGGCAGGAGCATGAGTGTTCTTCTAGCTCCTGCGGTTAAAAAACCAATAAAAGAAGCTAAGGAGAGCCAGTCCTCTTCACAAGATGCGCCTTAGCAAATGGCCTGTGGCAGCGCAACAAAAAGAGGGTTAGGGAGAACAAAAAAATTGCCTAAGCTAAAGACTCATAAGGGAGCCAAACGCCGCTTCCATATAACAGGTAGCGGCAAAATAATGCAGGCTAAAGGCGGCAAAAGCCACCTCAGACGCCGTAAGTCTGCCAGAACTAAGAGAATGTTTGACGAAATGTTTCCGGTAAGCGCTACAAACCTTAAGATGTTTAAGAAAACGCTGCCGTATAGATAAGGGTAAAGTAATATGCCTAGAGTTAAAGGCGGTGTAATAACACGCCATCGTCACAAAAAGGTCCTGGCCTTAACCAAGGGCCAGAGAGCAACAAAGAGCAAGCTGTATAGGCGAGCTCATGAGGCTATGCTTAAGTCTCTAAGTTATTCCTTTAGAGACCGAAAGGACAGGAAGGGCGATTTCAGGCAGTTGTGGATCGTAAGGATCAACGCAGCCTGTCGGGCCAATGGTCTTTCTTATAGCAGCTTCATTGCTGGTCTAAAAAAGGCAGGTGTAGAAGTAAACCGCAAGATGCTGGCGGAGCTTGCGCTGCACGATGTTTCAGTCTTTGCCAGGCTGGTTGAGATGGCTAAGGGGAGCCAAGTAACTACTTTAGCTTAGAAAGGCGCTGACTCTTGTGCCTGAGACTAGACAGCTTTCACACTCTTCTGTCTTAGTTTTAAATCAGAATTACGAGCCGCTTAACGTCTGTAACGCGCGTCGCGCGTTAGTGCTGGTGGACAAGGGTAAGGCAGAGGTCCTGGAGCACGCTGAAGGATATTTAAGAGCGGCTGTTCATGTTTTTCTTCTCCCCTCGGTAATTCGCATGGTCTATATGATCAAGCGTCCCAGGCCGGAGCCCAAGTTGAGTAGGCGTGAGATCTTTGCGAGAGACCATTATACCTGCCAGTATTGTGGACGTAAGGTCAGTGAGCTTACTATCGACCACGTTGTCCCGCGACGTTTGGGTGGAAAGCACCTGTGGACTAACGTTGTTAGCGCCTGCAAGGTATGCAACCACCGTAAAGCCGGCCGGACCCCGGAGCAGGCCAAAATGCTTCTAATGACGCAGCCGGCTCAGCCACGGGTGAATGGATACTACATCCTCTATAGCTACGCCAGTAGCCGGAATGAGTGGCAGAAGTTTATTCCGGAATGGGAAAAGGAATACTTCTCTTCGGTATAAGAGGCCAGAGATAAGAGGCGAGAGGCCAGAACCCGGTGTCCAGATGAACTCTCCCATCCGCAGTTACCAAGATCTAGAGGTGTATACTAAGAGCTATCAATTGGCGCTTGAGGTGCATCGAATAAGCTTGGGATTTCCGGATTTTGAAAGGTATGAGACGGGAAGCCAGTTGAGGAGGGCTTCTAAGTCTGTGCCGGTGAACATTGCTGAAGGCTATGGTAGAAGAAGATCAACTCTAGACTTCAAGCGGTTCTTAGTGATGTCACATAGCTCCTGTGATGAAGTAAAGGTGTGGCTACAGTTTTGTAAAGACTTAGGCTATATCAATCAGGAGCAGTGGGAAGAGTTGTTTAATAGATACGACGAAGTAGGCAAAATGCTAAATGGCCTACGAGAGAGATGGACATAACTCTGGCATCTTGATTCTGGCCTCTGGCCTCTGGATTAGCTCTATATATCTTGGTTAAAGGAGTAGGGGGCAGCGGCTATGGTGCAGCAGAAGATAACAGAGCAAGAGGAACAGGAGTTTGTCAAAAATTTTGAGGCCCAGAAGGCCAGGATTGGTGAAGAGACCAGTCGTAGGGTATCGTTCCCCGTTGATAAGTCCTTAATAAGAATATGGGCCATCGCCAACAGATGGCCTGAGCCTCCGGATAGACTGTACTGGGATGAGGAGTACGCCAAAAAGACCCGGTGGGGTGGCATCATAGCGCCGCCTAATTTTAATCCCTTTGCCTACCACATCGATGAAGACAGAATGGCGGGATCATCCCGAAACATGGGTGCAGTTGGCGTTGGCCGGGGTAACCGCAGCATGAATGCCGGTGGAGAGGCCGAATATTTCGCTCCTATCAGACCGGGAGATATTATTACTTCTGTCAGCAAAATTGTGGATGTGTATCGGAGAGACACGGCCAATCTGGGTCCTACGTTTTTCATGACTACAGAGACTACCTGGACCAACCAGAAGGGGGAGGTAGTAAAGATCTATCGAGGCGGCGGCATCAGATACTAATTAGGGAGGACAAGGTCATGGCGGCCAAGCTGTATTGGGAAGATGTAAATATAGATGAAGAGATACCACCCTTTGTTCGCACTACCGGGCTAATGGAGTGGAACCGCTTTGCTGCTGCCAATGAGGAGCATATTACTTTCCATATGGACCACGTCGCAGGGCGGCAAGCAGGCCATCCAGGGGCCATTGGAATGGGCAATTTAAGGTTCGCTTACCTTCATAACATGTTATTGGACTGGATAGGTGAGGAAGGCACCCTTAAGAAAGTAGGATGCCAATATAGAGGGCGCAATCTAGAGCACGATACCTTGACCTGCTGGGGCAGGGTAATTGACAAGGAAGTCAAGGACGGAGAGTACCTAGTTGTGCTGAACATAGGAGTCAAGAACCAGGATGGTGGGGAGACTGCTCCGGGACGTGCAGTAGTTGCGCTGCCCTCCAAGGGTAGTTAGTAAAACTCACGTTAAACGTAATTAAAGCTCAGAGCCTGTACTCGCAGGTTTCGTGATGGTTCAGCAGCAGATTACTGCCCTAGGTTGTAGCAGCACCTGTTCCGTAATTGCTCTTAGCTCTAAAGGTCACCCGGCGTCTACCGATAGGGTCTACTTGAATATCGCCGATGAGGTCCCAGTTCGGTTCGGCCCATTCAACGAAGAAGGCTTTTCGGAACCAAAACCCTCCTTCCTCCGAGCGTACGTCACCTCGCCCGAGACCCGCCTGAAAATCTCCATCAGTGGTAGTGTCAGCCGGGACCTTCGGAGTCGAAATACCAATAATCGTTCCACTTACGTTCAAAAGGTACTATTAGCCATCCGTCCTCTTCGGGTCTGAACTTGCGCCGAAATGTGTGCTGCCACCACCCAGAGCCACGGATGTCTTGTCTCTCCCAGCCATCCTCTATTAATGCGGTGACCAACTGCGTGAAGGCACGCTGTGAGTTCGGATCATTCGGAGCAGGACGATGATCCTGGGCTCCCGGTCCGGCGGCAAACCCAATGAACATCTGCCCAATGAGTCGTGAGATGCTCGGCGTAAAGAAATCAGAGGATCCAGCGCAAGACACCTGAAACGGAGACTCTTCCTGTGCAAAAAAGTATTGCTCTTTGCCCGGGACACCAAGAAAGCTTGTTTTACTACCCCATTCAATGTGGCAAGTCTCCCATTGCTCGGCCTTAGGCGGCGTGCCTTGGATTGGATAGCCGCAATTTGGACAAGTGACGGCCTTATCGGAGACATCTGGCTTCTTGCACTCAGGGCACTGAATAATAGCCAACTTTTCCTCCTTGCGCTTTGGGGTTCGAAATCAGCTGCTTCTGGGTGTTCGGCGCAATACTTGTAGCGGGTGACCACAACTGGGCGTTTACTCTATCCCTCGGAGCCCCAACGCTGCCGAAGCTGAGCGCTGCAATCGCTCGATCCCAGCAGTGCTTAGCTATGTCTCCGCTTAGATTAATTTGGTAGCAGGACTTGGATTCGAACCAAGGACCTTCAGGTTTGAGCACTTTAGGCTACACCCTTTCGGTTGCTAATTGATTACCGCTACGTGGGGCGGGTAAACCCCGCAGCAGTCCTTCGACGCTCAAGTCTTCATCCAAATCTGGCCAGTGAATCCCGTACCCACCCCCAGCTATCTCCCAGTTTGCCCGTTGTTGTGGCGTGGCATGGAGCAGTCGGGGATACCAAGCGAGAGGCACGATAATTGCACGTCCGTCCATTAGTTCCACGCGCAACGCATCTTTTGTGCAGCGTACATTTTTCACCCGTTCACCCGGATGTACGTCCATATTCCGCATACCACCTTTCAAGCAATTCAGATTGATGGTCACTCACTACTCTCTCGATTCTGCGCAACTCACTGGCGCTGAAACCCAAATTTCTGGCAAGGGCCACCGGGCTGAGCCAAAACTTGGCCGATAACTCATCGCGGTCAATATGAACGTGCGGCGGCTCACGAACCAGATCATGGCTGTGGAAATAAAACCGATATGGGCCGACTCGGAGAACAGTGGGCATATCGCCAACATTACCGATGACGTTCGCAGATGTCAAGCCAGATAGCAAAAATATCGCGCTTCTGATAACTCGGCTGTTTTTGTCTAGTTATAGACTCTTCCATTATAGCACTCAGCAGTTGCTAGAAATAGAAAGAGGGACACAGACGTTAATCCTGTGTCCCTCTTATAAGACTAGAATTGGTAGCGGGGGTTGGATTCGAACCAACGACCTTCGGGTTATGAGCCCGACGAGCTGCCACTGCTCCACCCCGCGATGAATACAAGTTGCTAGTTACAAGTATCAAGGAAGCTAAGTCCCTTGCAACTTGCGACTAGCAACTAGAGCCTTGCCCCTTAATCAGTGAAAGGGGAGTAAAGAGAAGAAGTTATACCTTTGGCTAAGAGTCCGATGCAGGTAAGCCCTCGACCATTAGTACCGTTCAGCTAAGGATGTTGCCACCCTTACACATACGGCCTATCAAGCAGGTGGTCTACCTGCGGTCTTACTCCCTTACGAGATGAGAGATCTAATCTTGAGGAGGGCTTCGCGCTTAGATGCCTTCAGCGCTTATCCCATACCAACTTGGCTAC
>Ga0080064_1000846_pt1 | contig 72641 bp, 80 predicted proteins | sample Subgrocontami54m_FD_69260 | JGI IMG/M metagenome (GOLD analysis project Ga0080064, IMG submission 69260) | Subsurface groundwater microbial communities from S. Glens Falls, New York, USA - GMW46 contaminated, 5.4 m (SPADES assembly) (version 2) ...
CTAACCGGGGCGGGCATCCAGAGCGAGGGCAATGCGGCGGAAGCTACCGAGAAACGGGAAGGAAGCGGGCAGATGGACAACCACACGGCGCACCGAGCGGAGCACCCGCGCGCCGAGCTTCAGCAACCGCTCCCGCAGGATCCAGACCTGGGCGCGGGCGCAGTCGGTCCGGGCGGCCCGTGCCCGTGTTTTTTGCGCTGATGAAGGAGCGCGCGCTTCGCCGAGGAACTTTGAAGCCGGCAACAGAGCCAACCGACTAACAGACAATTGCACACAAGAAGAGGAAAAGAGAGAACTAATCAACCAACATTCAAAGGAGCAAAACAATGAAAAAACTGAGTTGCACGTTTAAATCGAAACTAATAATCACAGCACTAGGCTGGTTGCTTATTGGCTTCGCGCTTCTGCCTCGCATGGCTCAAGCTCAGGGCAAGACCCAGACGCTCGTGGGCACCATCAGCGACTCCACGTGCGGCGCTGGGAAGCATACGATGGGAGCTAACTCGAAGGAATGCACGATCAATTGTGTCAAGCAGATGAACTCGAAATATGCCCTGGTGGTAGGAGACAAGGTATACATCCTGCAGGGCAAAGAAGTAGATCTGGAGAAGTTGGCGGGAGCCAAGGCGAAGGTAACCGGCACTGTGGACGGCACGAATATCAAGGTGAACTCCGTGTCGCCAGCCAGCTGATTGCTTGAGCAGCAGGTCTGGTGCGCGCAAGCCTGAGTGCCAGTCGGAAACAACTTTGTCAGACTGGCATGAAGGTGCTCGAAGACGGCGATCCACATTTCGTCGCACTATGCGGAGGTACAACTGTCCAGCAGCGCAGATAAGGCCAGCGTTCCAGAAGTTCAGCTCGCGGCGATTGGCTTCGGCCTGAATTTCGTGTGGGAAATGCTCCAGATGTCTTTCTATATAGGTATGACGGAAAAACCCTATATAAAGAGCACGGCCATATGTATTGAAGCGGCCATCTGGGACGTCCTCATGCTGGTGTTGGCATTCTGGGCAATCGCTGCAATCTCTCGCTGCCGCAGATGGGTCAGTTCTGCAGATACGAAAATGATCGCAGCGTATTCCGCAACTGCTTTCGTCCTTGCGATGGGACTCGAGATTGTTGCTGTTCGGGTGTTGAAGCGGTACAGTTACGCTCCTCAAATGCCAATTATTCCTTTCCTGAAAGTTGGGATTACACCATTTCTGCAATGGCTGGTGTTGCCTCCTGTAGTCGTTCAGATTGCAAGCAGAGGATCAGGTCCAACCAAAAGGTGATCAAAAACGATCCGCCAGAAGTTGTTCTGTTCCAGAGCCAATGGGAATTTAGCGGCTGAGCGATGTCTTCGGTCGGCGGATCGATAAACCGAGGTGGCTCGGAAAAACATCTAATCAAATAGCGGAACAGAACGAAGAAACTTTGGACAGCACGAAAGGAGAGCCAGCATGAAATTCCTTAAGGCGTCGCTTGTCGCGGTATTTGCTGCAGCCGGATTGATGATTTCAGCATCAGCACAGCAGCCGACCAGTCCCCAGCAAGGCCAACAAATGCATGGTGACATGCAGAGTGGACAGAAACAGGCAGGTGGCATGAATCAGATGATGCAGAACTGCCATAAGAATATGCAGATGATGATGAAATCAAATAATGACGCTAGGAATGAGATCGAGGCGGCGAAGCAGTCGAACGACCCAGCCAAAATGCGGGCCGCTTTGGAAAAAACAGAAAAGGCGCTCGCGGAGATGAACGGGCATATGGAGAACTGCCAGAGCATGATGGACATGATGCAGCACATGCAGAGCATGGGCGGCATGATGTCAGGCCAGCAGAAGTAAAGGAACAACAGACTCACCCGCCGGAGTACGGCGACTGCGGACCGGTAGCCCAAGTGGAATACCGGTAGGATGGACGTGCAGCTGGCAGGATCACGGCGCAGACGCGAGTTGGCCCAAGAGCAATGATTCCAACCTGTATCGATACGCGAGGAGGTAACAACGCGAAAGTGATGCGCGCCGCATGAATGCTCTCCACCAGATTGGTCACGCGCTCGTGAAGCCGGCCCCGAAGTTCATCGCGAACGCGGCGGAATGCCGACATCCGTTCTTCCCCGCTGCTCTATCCCAAAGCGCGCCATGAGGGTGGCAATCCAGTCGGCCTCGCATATCCTTTGTTGAGAACCTCGCGCCTGGTGAGGCAGGGCGACGTGGTGATGATGCAACGGTCGAGCGCATTCTTCACCATTATCCTTCTCCTGGCGGGAGTCCGAATCTTGGCGCAGTTACTTTGATTCATTTCTTTCCGCGCAACAGAGCGCAGGGCTGTTCTTTGTGTTGGCGTTCGGCATCATTCTGCGTTGGCGTACTCAGATGTTTTTTGAATACCGCAAGCTTACCACTTCGTCCTCCTGAGCGATGGTGCTGGTTATGATCGGACCGATCTTTTGTACCAATCATTGTGAGAGAGAATCTCATGGATGATGGGTCCGGGATTTCTGTACCAGGGTCAAAGTGAGTTTTGCGGTTTAATCTTTGCGTGCTGCCGCTCGCTCATTTCTGGGTGATCCGAACAATTGCCACAATGATCAAGACGATCAGACCGACCGCTACAATCGCGCCGAAGATCCACATCCACCACATTCCACCCATCGGCATTTGCATGTTAGCCTCCCTGTTCCTGTGAGCAGTCTTCACCTACGCGCTTGGTCGCCTTTGGTCTCGCCTTACCTGTTACTTATACATGTCTTAGGGTTCGCTGATCGTCCGCGGCACGATTCCGCACGGCCTGTCCGTCGACCTCGGTCGCGAACACCGGCGTGTGTAGACAACGCCCATGTCGGCCACGGGCGAGCGCGTCCATGTGCCACCAGCCAGTCGCTGAGGTCCCATCGAACTCCAGCACGTACACCTCGGAAACGGCGGTGCGCGGAAGGTGATGCGCCTTTTGGACATCGGCCGTCAGCGCCTCCGGCGTGGTGTCCACTCATTCAAGAACAACATCAAGGACGAGCGCACAAGTTTGGCATTTCAGAACCAGTGGTGGAGCCACCACCTCTCGAATAGGGCCTTGCCCCAGTGCCAAGACCGGCCAGCCGGATAGAGGTGCACCGTCGGCTCGGGCTCCGCGTAAAAGTTGCCGCTCGCGAAACCGGCTTTATCGCCGCCCAGCTCCAACCAGCAGGAGCCCTTTCCGTCGAACGAGGCTTCCGATGTCCGCCCGTCGATTTCGGCCGCGATTCGCTCGGCGACGATCCCGGCTTCGGAATGTGCGAAGACTCCCGCCATGGGGAGGTTCTTGCCGTTAGCCAGCCTGATGTTGTTGACGTCTCCGATGGCGTATACGCCTTCGTGCTCGGTTGCCAACGTGTGCGGGTCCGTTTCGACCCATCCGGACGAGCCGATCAGCCCCGACGAGCGCACGACATCAGGCGGCCGGTGAGGAGGCACCGCGAGGAGCAGATCGACCTTCTGCGGTTCGCCGCCAGACGCGACAATGGTGTGCTCGCGGGGGTTCATCTTCTCAAACGGAAACAATGGATGATAGGAGATATCGCGCGTGCGCAGCATCCCGGCAATTGCCTCGCCCATTGCGGGACCGGCAACGGGCATGGGCTGGTGCTCAGGGGTGTAGATGTGAATCTCCGATCTGCCGCGCACGCCCTTCTTGCGGAGAAACGAATCCACCAGGAGCGCGGCTTCGTACGGCGCTGCGGGACATTTGAACGGCATGTCGGTGACCAGCACACCCACTGTCCCGCCGGAAAATGCATTCAGCGCGGCGTGGATTCTTCCCGTGCCTTCCAGGTCGTACAAGTTGAGAGCCATCTCGCCAAAGCCCTCGACCTCATCGGGCCTCAGCTGGGCGCCCAGCGCCACAACCAGATAATCGAATTCGATCATTTGCGAGGTTGTTCGCACGTGTCTGGAGGAGACATCTATTTCCAGGACCTCCTCGTTGATAAACTCGATTCCCTTCCGAGTCAAATCTGAAAGTGACCGCTGGATTTGGCTTGTACGGCGCAGGCCTACCGCATGCCAGAGCAGCGATGACTGGAAAAGGTGGTTGGGCGATCGGTCGAGGAGGAGGACGCGATCGCGCCTGGAGAGCGCGCGACGCAGGTGGTGGGCGGCCACCAGTCCGCCGACGCCGCCTCCTAGGATGACGATGTTCGCCCCAGACGCGCGGCCGACTCGCGGCGGCTTCGCCCGCGTAGAAGGCTGGCTAGTGTTAGCCGGCGTCTCGGCCGGTTCCTGGTAGAACTTTTCAATGGCGGTTACAAAGCCCGCCTCCTGGAACTCGGTCTCCCAGAAGATGACCTTACCGTCAGGCCCAACGAGGATCGAATACGGAACCCAGCCATTAGTAAGTCTTTTGAAGATCGTGCCATCTTTGTCCGGAATCACCTCGAACGGAAGCTCATACTCTTTCTTCCACTGCGAGCACGCTTCCGTCGTTTCGAAAGGACCCACGTAGATCGCGGAAAGTCCCTTGGACGAGAACCGCTCATACAGGCGCTTGATGACGGGAGCCTCCCGCCGGCAACCCTGTCACCGACCTTTCCAGAAGACGATGAGCAATCCTTTGGCGGCGTGGGCAGGTAAGCCCAGTTCTTCAAGGGGGGTCGTCATCCCTACCGAGACACCTTTGTAACTCTCCTCGAGAACTCTCATTCGCTGATTATCTCCTTCCTGTGACGCAGCTGATCCGAGCATAAAAATAGTAATGATCAGATGATAAATTATTATATTATAGGATTATATAGAATTCATGTACTATTGAATCATGAAAGTTGAACGCGAAAATATTGAACAAGAGCTCTACCAGCTTCACGCCGACATGTGCAAAGTATTTTCCCATCCCACGAGACTGCAAATTCTTAACGTGTTGCGAGAGCAGGAAATGACAGTTTCCGCGCTAGCGGAACGGCTCGGGATTCCGATCGGCAATCTTTCGCAGCACCTGAATATGATGAAACAGCGTCGGGTGCTGGTGTCTCGTAAGGACGGCAACAGCGTCTGTTACCGCTTAGCGAACCCCAAGATGCTTCGGGCATTTGACCTGATTCGGGAGACCCTGCATGAACAAATGCGGCGGGAAAACCTTCTGGTCCGCCACATGGATCACGTGCGCACCCAATCGTAGTCTTTTTTCAGCGGGAGAGTCATGGACAAACTGACCATAGTTATCCAGGACGCGCCTTACGGCAGCGAAAAACCGTACAACGCGTTGCGCTATGCCTCTGCTCTCCTGACTACCGGGGTCTCAGTGAATCTCTTCCTCCTTGCGGATGGCATCGGTGTTGCCAAGGACCATCAGAAAACCCCGACAGGCTCCTACAACACGGCAGACATGCTCCGCGAGCTCATTGCCAAGGGCATAAAAGCAAAAACCTGAGCCACATGCACTGCGGTCAGGGGCCTTGGCCTGGAAGAACTTGTTGAAGGCGTTGAGATCGGTCACATGACGGATCTCGCTCGCTGGACAAAGGAAAGCGACTCGGTTGTGACGTTTTAAGGAAGGCAGCCGCCGCAGTATTACAAGGAGAAAAACCATGGGCGCTTACCAAGCCGTCAAATTCCTGCACATCATCACCGTGGTCTTCATGGCCGCGCCTCTTTATAACCTGATTGTCGTGAACGAGCGCCTGCGATTCGGTAAGGCTCCCTACCCCGTGGATCGCTATTTCGAGAATCTCATCAGAACGAATGCTATTCGCTGTTTCGTTTTCCAGGCGACTGCCCTTGTCACGGGGATTCTGCTGATCCCGCTGAGTGGGCAGCCCCTTGATACGCTATTTACCAATCGAGTCCTGCTTGCTAAATTCCTTTTGCTGATCGTCCTCAGTATCCTGCTCTCCTACGTCCATTTTTCGGTCCAGCCGCGCATCGAAGCCCAGCTAAATCAGGTACAGGGTGCCGAGATTCCGGGTGAGGTCCTGCAGAAGGTTGGTCCCTTGCGTTTACGGCGTAAAAGATTGGCTGGGTTCTGCCTTTTCTTTGTGATCACGCTGGTGCTGTTAGGACTTCAGGTGTTCGCCCCATTTAGCCCGCTGCTGACAGGTGTCTTGCTCCTGATTGCCGCTTTGTTCTCCTGGCACGTTTACAAGACGCCCATTCCTTACGGCTGGTTTTGATGAGTTCCCGCAATGAAAAAGCTTACTGCATTCTCCGTTGACCACCCACTCGTGGTGCTTTTGCTCACGGCGGTCTTGACGCTCTTATTTGCATCTCAACTGCCCAAGATCCGGACCGATACCGACCCCAAAAACATGCTGCCGGTTACCTCTCCCGTACGCCAGCACAACGATGAAGTCGAGGGGTGGTTTGCGCTCCATCCGGATGTGATCGCGCTTGGCATTCGGAATGAAGAGGGTATTTTCAATGCCGGCACGCTGCGCCGCATCCAAGAGCTGACGGAAGCGATCTTAAAGATTCCCGGCGTGGTTGCCCCGGACGTGATCGGTCTGCCTACCATCAACGATGTAAGCACCGAGGACACCACTCTGCGGACCGAGCCGCTGCTCGCCAATATTCCAGAGGCTGCCGAGCAGATGACTGCTTTTGAGCGGCGCGTGCTGGCAAACCCTTTGCTCGTGCCGCGTCTTATCTCAGCCGACGGCAAGATGACCGCCATCTACATTCCCATTGAAAAGAAAGCCAATGGGAAAGAGATCGCCGACCAGATTCAACGGCTGGTCCAGGCCAACAAGGGCCCGGAGAAATTTTATCTAGCGGGCGATCCGGTCGCCCGGGACACATTCGGTGCGGAGATGTTCCGCCAGATGGCATTCTTCTCTCCGCTGGCCGGCGCCATCATGGTCGTGGTGCTGTTTATCATGTTTCGCAGTTGGACACTAGTCATCACCAACATGGCGGTGGCGATGGTCAGCATTCTTTGGAGCATGGGATTGTTCGTAGGGCTGGGCATTCCCATCCACATCATGGCCTCCATGAGTCCGGTGTTTCTCATGGCGATCAGCACGGATACGGTGCATATCTTCAATGAATTTCATTTTAGATTTCGGGAAGCGGGCGGGAAGAAAGCGGCGATTCTAGCCACGATGGAAGCGGTAGGCCTCCCGGTGCTGTTCTCCGACTTGACCACGACCGCCGGTTTCGCTTCCCTGGGCATCGGTCCGATTATCCCGGTACGCATCTTCGGATTCTTGGTAGCTGTGGGTACGCTCGTAATTCTGCTCATGAGTTTTACGCTGGTTCCAGCCATGATGTCGCTAATGCGAGAGGAAAAGCTGGCCCGGCGGATTCCTCAGCAGCCGTCGGTGGCGGGCGAAACGTGGCTGGCAAAGCTGGGGCAGTTCAGCCTTCGCCGACCAAAGGCAGTGATGCTATTCACCACCGTCTTGGTAGTGATATCAATCCTCGGTACGGCGCGGATTCGTATCAATAACAATATGATTGGCTGGTTCAAGGCTGGCAGCGCCATCCGCACGGCTGACCGTGTGATGAACGAGAACCTCGGAGGCACGGCTACGCTCTATTTGGTTGCGAACAGCGCCCAAAGCGAGGGCATCAAAGACCCTGCCGTGCTTCGGTCTTTGCTGGGCTTGCAAACTTACCTCGAAAGCAAGCCCCTGGTCGGTAAGACACTTTCAATCGCCAACTACCTGAAACGGCTGAACCGTATCCTGCACGGCGACGACCCACATTACGACTCGATTCCCGATTCGCGTGAGGAGATCGCGCAGTACCTGTTGCTGCTTCAGATGGGGATGCCGCCGAGGGATCTCAACAATGTTGTAGATGATCCCTATCAGAAGGCGAACCTGATTGTTCAGTTGAAGTCCTGGGATGCCGTCAACGCCAGAATGCTTCTGGACGACGCGATGAAGTATCTGGCGGCCCATCCCATCCCGGGGGTGGAGGTCCAACCGGCTGGAATCGCCTATTTCAACATGGTATGGAACCACGAGGTCCTGTCAGGCATGCTCTCGGGCTTTATCGCTTCTTCCATCCTGGTATTCCTGCTCCTGGCGCTTGATTACCGCTCGATCAAATGGGGTATCGTGAGTTTTCTCCCGTTGCTAGTTACCGTGCTGCTCATATACGGGCTGGTCGGCTTTGTTGGCAAGGATTTTGACATGCCGATCTCCGTCCTCTCCACGCTCTCGCTCGGCTTGGCAGTAGATTTTGCCATCCATTTTGTCAGCCGCTTCCAACAGCATTACCGAGAGACGCGCGACCTGGCCGGTGCGCTGCAGTGGACGGTCGCACGTCCGGGCCGGGGCATTTTGCGTAATGCACTGCTTTTCGCCTCCGGCTTCTCGGTGATGCTGTTCGCGCAGTTAACGCCCTATATTACTGTGGGCGCTTTCATGATCGCCATTATGCTGCTTTCGGCAGCAGCCACTATCATCGTTCTGCCTGCATTGATTTTGGTTGCCGCCAAGTGGCTTGTTCCCCAGGAGGTCTCCCATGCGTAGGATTCGGCCGAGCCTAGCCCCTATGCTTCTCGGGATCTTTTTGCTGCTTGTTCGTTCAGCCGCTGCGTTTGCGCAAGCACCGCCGACGGATGAGATCATCGGCCGAGCTTACCAAGTCCTGTTCTATTCGGGCAAGGATATGAAAGCGAAAGTACGGATGCGGCTCGTCAGCAAAGACGGTAGCGAGCGCATCCGGGAGATGACCATGCTGCGCAAGAATCTTCCGGAAGGCGGGCAGCAGCGATTCTTTATCTACTTCCGCAGCCCTGCCGATGTTCGGGATATGACCTTTATGGTGTGGAAGCACCCGCCGCGTGATGCGGAGCGCTGGCTGTTCATCCCTTCTATTAAGCTGGTTCGGCGGATCGCGGCTAGCGACAAACGGTCGAGTTTCGTGGGCTCGGATTTTAGCTACGAGGATGTTTCCGGGCGAGAGGTCGAAGAGGACACGCACACGTTGGCCCGCGAAGATACTGTAAACGGCCACCCGGTGTTTGTCATCCGCAGCGTGCCCAAGGACGAAAAGAGCTCTGATTTTGCATACCGTCTGGCGTGGGTTGATAAAGAGAACTCCGTCCTGTGGCGCGAAGAGTACTACGACAAACGCAATCAGCTTTACAAAGTATTCACTGCCGACGAAGTCAAGCAGGTACAGGGGCTGTGGACTACCACGAGGCGCACCATGCAAAACGCGCAGAATGGACACCGCACCGAAGTCGCGTTCTCCGAACTGAATTACAACGTGGGCCTGGAGGATAGCCTCTTTAGCGAACGCTACCTGAGCAACCCGCCGGCCCGCTGGGTGGAATAAGGCTTTCCGCGAATGAAGCGATGGCCAGAAGGAGAAAGAATGAAGGACACCAATAAATCACTGTTAGCCAGTGTAATCGGCTCCGTGGCGGCGCTGCTGCCAAATCTTTGATGAGCGCTGGTGCTGCTCTCCGCCGGAGCCGGTCTGGTTGGAAGCAGTCTGGTCATCAGGTTGATGGCCTACCGCGCGTACCTGTTTCCCGTTTCAGTTTTGGCTCTAGGAGCAGGTTTCTACCTTGCCTACTTCCGCAACATGGGTCCCCGATGGAATCGTGTTGTCCTTTGGCTCGCAACCCTGGCCTCTGCTGTCCTTTGGTCGCCGCCTTACGTCATGACCAACCTGAAATGAATGGTTTGAGATCAACCCTGCCACATGCGCGTTCACATTATTTCCGTCCTGATGTTTGTCGTCGTTAATAGCGGCGGTCTTTCCGCCCAGGATACGCAGACTCAGGCGGGCAGCAACTTTCCGATCCACTTTCAGGGATTTGTATTGGGAGACTATTCCGCGCGAGCGGGCGAGGAGCATCCTGCCAGCGATCAAGGCGGGCGGTTTCTTTGGGCCGACGAGCGGCTGCGACTGGAAGCGTCCGGCAAGACAGCTCAGGGGCGCCTCTCCTTCCAATTCAAAGGCGATCTTTTTTACGATAATGTCTCCAATAAACCAAACGGCGTAGTGCGCGAGGCGTATCTCGATGCTTCCAGGAGTGCCTTCGATGTGCGGATCGGCCGTCAGATCGTGACCTGGGGTGTCGGAGACCTCGTCTTTATTAACGATGTGTTCCCTAAAGATTGGCAGGCCTTCTTTTCCGGCCGTTCGCTCGAATACATGAAGCTGGGCGTGGATGCGGCGAAGTTCCAATTAGCCACGCCGGTCCTCAATGCCGAATTCTTGGTGATTCCGTTTTTCCAGCGGGATAATCTCCCCCCAGCCGATCGGTTTTTCTTCTTCGATCCTTTCGCCAGCATCACAACTCGAGTTCTTCGCAAACCAGCCTCCACGCCTGGAAATACGGAATTCGCCCTGCGGCTCTACCGGAGAATCGCCGATGCCGATGTATCGCTTTACGCCTACCGGGGCTACTGGCGGCAGCCGTCTTTTCTCCCTGACGAACTTCCCGTGCCCACTCAGCTCAACGGATTCTTCCCGCGACTGGCGACCTTCGGCGCCAGTACGCAACGAAATATCGGCGCGGGCTTGCTGAGCCTGGAGGCCGGCTACTATGATTCTCTCGACGACCGCTCCGGCAGCAATCCCGCCGTTCCGAACTCGGAGCTTCGATTTCTGGCCGGATACCAGCGGCAACTCGCTACTGAGTTCACCGTGGGTGCACAGTACTACACCGAAATCATGAAGGATTACTCCGCCTACAAGGCGACGCTTCCTCCGGGATTCCCGCTGCAGGACCGACTTCGACACATGCTCGCGCTGCGCCTCACCAAGTTCGTAAAATATCAAACTTGGCGGCTCTCCCTGTTTAGCTTCTACAGTCCTTCTGATCAGGATGCCATGTTGATCCCCGAACTATGGCATGCATTTTCCGACCGGCTGAGTCTCACGGTGGGTACAAACCTTTTTGCCGGCCGAAGGCGCACAACTGCTCTTGGTCAGTACGACCGTAATAGCAATCTGTATCTTGTGCTCCGGTATGATTTTTAGGTGCAGTGATTAACCAGCAGGGGCTATCAGCACTTGCTGGGTTCCATGGTGGCCATCTTCCTTATAAGAGAGGGGAATGTTGTCGTCTCCGTCTTCACATACGCGAGAGAACATGGGGAGGCGCTTTAGATCGCGCGCGTGCGCGAAGGCAAGTCGTATTCCAAACACGATTGTGGAGTCCTTCTGGAGTCCGGGTGGAGTCCAAACTCGACAAGATTCACGACTGGCGTCCAAATGGAGTCCAAATCGTCGTCGCGTAACTCTTGTGTTTTCATAGAGGGTGCCTTGTAAGTTATAGATCTGACATCCCCCTGAAAAGGCTGGCGGCGGCGGTTCGATTCCGTCCCTGGCCACCATTTGTTTCAAAGACTTACGAGAGATTACCTCCTGAAAACTGCCTCACTGGAGTCCAAATGGAGTCCAAACTCGAAAACTAGTCATAGACTCCGCACACTCCGCCGCCAGACATTTCGGTGTTCGCGTATCACAGCTCCACAGCACTCGTGGGCATTGTGGAGGCATCCCCTATATAGAGAGGTCTTGTTCTCTGTTTCGTGACACAGCATCAAAAAAATGCTGCCCATCGTGCCCATCCTGCGATGTAACTGGAAGAGCATGAGATAGGATGGGCAGGATTCTCAAAAGGCAGTCGCATCAAAGGACAGTCACATCGTAATCGTAAAGAAGACGTGCGCTCACAATCGAGACAGGATTGACATCATGTTTGCAGTGGATGATCGTCCTCGTGTCCACACTCAGTGCAGGTGCGGTCAGACCCGAGACAAGTATTGCTATCCCCTCCTCACATCTCCAAGCACAAGCAACTGTCAGTCATCTTGGGAGGCGTTCCCTTATAAGAGAGGTCTTGTTCTCTGTTTCGCGATACAAACTAGGGAGGCGCTTTCGATCGCGCGCGTGCGCGAAAGCATGTGATATGCCAAACAGGATGCTGCCCATATTTTCCGTTTACAAATCAGCCACATGACATGATGGGCATCATGGGCAGCATTTTTCTGATGCTGTGTCACGAAACAGAGAACAAAGGGTCCCTATATACCTGAATCCGGCGCATTTCGAGCGGCAGGGGATTATCGCGATACCGAACCATCGCTACAGTTTGTCCCAGATGATCCTGGCCTTGGTATATCCGATCGTGCTGGGCCTGGATCGCTTGGAAACCGCGTCGTTCTTACGTTCCAACGGTACCTTCCAATATCTGACGGGCCTGCCGAGTTTCCCCGACCCACAAACCTTGCGCCGCTTCTTGCTCCAAGCTCCTGACTCGTTCCGGGAGCAGATGCACCGTGTGAACGACCGACTGCTGCAGAAGTTCATCCATCTCCCAGACCACCGATCTCGTTTGATCTTTGATCTCGACAGCAGCGTGGTCACAGTGTTCGGACGTCAGGAGAATGCGGCCGTCGGCTACAATCCCCGTTATCGTGGCAAGCGCTCTTATAACCCCCTGCTCTGCATCGAGGCCAACTCATCCTACCTATGGGATACCGAACTGCGTCCCGGTAACGCGGGCACCTGGGATGGCAGCGTCGAATTGATGGCGACCTGCTTCGTGAACGTGCCGGCTGATATCCGGGAGCTTCGGGTTCGGGCCGATGCCGGCTTTGGTTTCCATCCGGTCCTGGAAATCCTCGAAGCCAGACCTTCGCAATACGCAGTGGTGGCTCGCCTGACTCAGGCCTTCAAGCGATTGCTTCCGGGCTTGCGATATAAATCCGTCAACCACCAGTGGGAGATGACGGATTTCGAGCATCGTCCCCATGGTTGGCCGCAGGCCCGTCGTTTCGTAGTGGCACGACGATTCATTCCAGAAGAGGAACCGCAAACCACGCTCTTCACCTTGGGACGCTACGTCTATCGCGCCTGGGTAACCAATATGGACTTGACGCCAGCCGGCGTCTGGCACTTCTACGACGGACGCGCCGGGATGGAGCCGCGGATCTGCGAACTGCGCGAAGATTTTGCGCTGCGCAAGATCCCCACCGCCTCGTTCGCGGCTAATGCGCTCTACCTGGAAATCATTCGTCTTGCGTACAATCTGGTCACGGCGTTCCAACGCACCTGCTTGGAAGAATCTTGGCACAACCTCACACTCCAAAAACTGCGCTACAAGCTGTTCTTGCTACCCGGCGAACTGACTCGCCCGCAGAACCGCCCCATCCTTCGCCTCGGAGAATCCCCGATCTTGCGAGACCTGGCGCACGACATACTCGAAAAGACCCACCGACTGAAACCGCTCTACTCCTGATCATCGTTTTCACGCCGGATTCAGGTAGTACGAGGCGTTTTGGAGCACGGGCCAGTGGGGGCCGCCCAACTATATTCCACCGAATCCGCCCATCGATGCAGCAGAACAGGCAAGCTTCGGTGTATTTCACGGTCCGCGTACGCAAACGTATTGCTGCGTGCTCCCTGGAGAATTAGTGCGGCGCTGTGCTGAGGCTACCGCCGCAGGACTATTGGACCCTGTTGCGCTACTAGGAATACAACACTTGGTCGTAGACGAATACCAAGATCTGAATCAGAGCGACATTGATTTTGTCGAAGCCCTAATCTCGGGAGGAGTTGCTGCATTCATAGCTGGTGACGACGACCAGAGTATCTATTCCTTTCGTTACGCAGCCCCCACAGGCATTGAGCAATTCCCAAACTGGCATCCTGGAACGGGGAACCATGTGCTGACCGACTGTTTCCGGTGTGCCGAGGATATTGTGCACTCGGCAAACGCATTGATCGCTCACTTTGCGCTCCCAAACAGAATTCCGAAAGCACTTGTTTCCTTGCACGGCCAAGCCAATCCACCTGAGGCGGGAGTAGTACACCGATGGCAATTTCAAAGGGATTGGGACGAGGCACAAGCAATCGCGGGTTCTTGCCGCGATTTGGTTGCAGCGGGAGTACCGCCACGCGAACTATTGGTTCTTGTCAGCAATAAGCGCATTCAAATACCGTTGCTCCGTCAGGCGTTCCAAACAGCCAACGGTGAGTTCGATGCGCCGCGCGCAGACAGTTTCTTGGACGAAGACGCCGGGCGCTTCGTATTGTCCGTTCTCCGCGTCGTGTGTGATGCGGATGACTATGTCGCCCACAGAACATTGCTGGGCACACTGCCACGAGTGGGTCCTGGGACTTGCCATCGCATCGCAGCGGAGGTGCTCAATGCGGCCATCCGCTACCGGGATATCTTCCACATTCCTCTGCCAGCGCAGTTCCTAAATGGCCGCGCTCTCACTGCGGTCAATCGGGCGCGGGACATATGGTCCCAATTGACAGGGTGGTCGGGCGCGGACACCATGGCCCAGCGGAACGATGACCTCAGTACAACGATTGCCCAAACCTTTGGGCCCGGAGCCGCAGTGCAATGGGCCAATTTCGCAACCCACTTGCCTCTCGACACAACCCTGGAGGAATTACGTGATTACATGTGGGCGGACAATGATGAGCAGCAGGCCAAGATTCTCGAACGCGTGTATCAGCGCCTAAACCTACAAGCACCTGCGGCAGGCTTTCTTCCGCAGAGAGTTCGCCTAATGACAATGCATGGAGCTAAAGGACTGGGCGCAACCGTAGTTTTCACTCCCGGGCTCGAAGAGAGCATCCTGCCTGGCGACATTCGACAGCCTTACCCCGGATTAGTCCTTGAGGCTGCCCGACTACTTTATGTGTCAATTACGCGAGCACGCGCTGCATGTATTCTCAGCTACGCAGACGAGCGGCTCATTTACGGAAGGATCGTTCGACAGTACCCCTCCCATTTCCTCGCGCACGTCGGCGGAGCCTTCCATCCACAATACACTGGTCTGACGAATCCTGAGGTCGCAGCCATTTTCAACGCCCGTGCTAATGTGATCTGAGCTGGATATCAAAAAAGTGTTAAGTAAAGCGGCCCACTTCAATCAGCTCTGGCCGGTATGCGGCGGGAACCCCACGCAAATCGGGCCCCTGCCGCGCTTGGCTGCAGTAAACAAAACAGATGGCGTCAGTCCTCTGGGCCGATAAGCCTGCTTTAACCATCCTTTGCACCGTAGATCCTATTGTCTGCGCTATGTCCTTATATCACAAGATGATAGCGCCCAGTTCGCGTTCATTTGACTCCCCAGACGCCAGGATTTACGCTCCCTCTATATGGAAGCGGGACTCGATCCTGCCCTTGCCCAGGGTGCAACTGTCCGTCGGCAGGTGCTTCAGATTAAAGCCGAAGGGCAAAACACTGCGTGTGTCGTAAAAGAGGGTGGCCAGGTTCTGGTGTCAAATTTTCTCGCCACTCAGATTCGTCCTGGTGATGAAATCGAATTTCCTCTTGTTTCCGCTTCACCGGAAGCTGGAACTGAAATATACGTCCACAAAAACTCATCTTCGCCGCGCACCCGCCATGTCTACCAGGTTTCTATTGGCTATGCCGCTCAGCCTAACACCGACAAGCGGGAACAGCTCTATGTTCGGGCTGAAATCCCGCACGGGAAACTCGGCATCTCCGCCCTTCATTTTCCGTGTGAGGTACTGCGCGACTACTTTTACGTTACCAATCGGAACCAACCGTGGGACCGGAAAAACACTTTGTATGAGACGTTGCGGATTCCTTCCACAGCATCACAGGCTGAGCTGCGGCTGGCTTTCAAGCTCCGAGAACTGGAACTCCGAGCCGAAGGTGCGCTCAAAGCGGGCTTCTCTTCCATCGAGCGAGCCTTTAACATCCTGGCGCAGCCCGAACTGCGTGCCTGCTATAACGAGTTGATGGCTAATTCGTCAGCTCCTGTGCTTTTCCCTTACGGCGGTTTTGGCTCGATCATCGTGGCCGGAGAGCGATCGCGGGATGGTCAGACGTTCTTCGTCACTCGTGTTTTGTCTTTTCTCCCCGAGCGCAGGCAACGACGCTTTCGAGCGCCCCTGCGCCAAGTTGACTTCTACGACGACCGCGCCATTTACCGCGACGTGCGAACTAAGCTGGAAGTCCTGCTCGATCAGTCCGCGATGCCAATTCTGTGGGATGCCACTTGGAATCAGTGGAAACATTTGTTGAGCGCGAAGATGGAGATTCAGGCTACCTTTGTCGAAGCCGGAAAGTACCATCAGCGCCGCGGCGAGTGGCAGCTAGTGAAGTGGGAAACGGCGCTGCCTAGCCGCCTCCAGGTCAAGCTGCCCACGAAGATAAATGAGGAGATCGAATCGGCGCGGAAGACTTACCATCGCTTTGGCCAGTTCTCGGACGCCTTAGACCGGATTCGCGCTCGCATCGAACGGGAGCCAGTCGAAAAAACTGAACTCCAGAAGCTCTGTTGGGACCTGGGCGTCCCTGGCAACTTTGAGATCGCTCAGATCACCTGGAAGCCGGATTATGATGCCTTCTATTATCGCCATCGCTGCCGGCGTGCTCGACGACTCTACCTGTTTCGCGGGGAATTCATCTTTGAGCTTGAGACGGTAATTGCCGTGGAGACACCGCAATCAGGGCACGCCACGTATCTCATTTCCAAGGCCAAAAGTATGGAGGAATTCCTGGCGGCCTACATCAGAGTCACGAAAGAAGACATCCGGAAAAATCGTAACAACCTGGCACAGAAGTTGGGGTTCCTGGGCCGGGTTGTGCATGGGGTTAACGGGCGTCTCTGGCTCAAGGAGTTGAAGTCTCGTACCAGCGAGACTGTTGACTTAAACGAAGCGGAACTGAAAATACCTCAGAGTATATAAGCTCGTCATCTTTAGATGCGGACATAGCGAGCGGTTTCAAAGGTTTCAGGATTGACCAGAGCCAGCCGCGCCAATCTTGCGCCAAGCCTGCAAAGCGCTCCGTGGTATTCCTCGCTAAGATGGTTTGAGGCATATTGATGGGCTAACTCATGGAGCAGGATGCGGTTCATTTCTTCACTCGCGATCGGCGTGAACCACGCGGTACCGAGTTTCCCAAGGTTTAACGTTAACGTCGCGCAGCCGAAGTTCGCCTCCCAGTCTACCTTCGGCTCATCGCAAATCTTCACAGAAATCGTGATTCCGAGAAGATGTTCGGCGAGGGTTCGGACATATCGTGCGGTGGCTTGCATTTCATTGGTCCATTCCCTGGGATCGACGACGTTTTCCGGCGGTCCTTCTCCGTAAGGCTTCGGGGTCGGAAAGACTTGGCCCGCGGGCATCAGGGCACCGGCACGCCTTACATTCTTCCACTGCTCCGCGTCCAACATCCCGCCGTGAACTAGCGTGTAACTCTCGGCCACAGCGCGGCTGTTGGCCTCGAGGTCCGAGGGGTCGTAGCTGACGAGGCGGTCGCCAAATCTCGCCTGAATCACCGTCTTGACAGCGTCGTCAGTGACGTTCTGATCTCTCAACGCTTGCTAAATCCAAACGGAATTGGCGTCTTGCTTTAGGATCGCATCGTGCATTTCGTTCAGCACGATTGTCCGTAGCTCTCGCAAATAGCTTGGAGGAACGTTGTCTCGATCCATGTTGAGTAGTACCTTTTGACCGACGTCCACGTGCCATCGGTCCTCCGTCTCCACTACGGGAATTCCCATCTCGTAAATTGTAGGTACCTCGTCGGGCGCCGGTTCAAAGAGTCGGAGCATCGTCTTCCTGGTCGTCTTTTTCAGAACGCCCTCCGCATCAGTCACAGTTGTCGGCAGAGTAGCTGCGAGTCGCTTAACGGGAGTGCGGCTGGCCAGTGGGACTCCGTTAATATTGGTGAGAATTCCATCTGGCGGAATAAGCTTTTGAAGCGCATAAAGAGTTTCCCGATATTCCTCCCGTGTGATCCGAAGCTCGCCTCGAAACTCGCTTCCTACAGATCTTACTCGCCGCAGCTTCCGACGAGTGCCGTCAGGCTGGAATTCTACTGACCCGGTGGCTGTTGTGATCGATGCGTGACTGCAAAGCGCGAGAACCAACTTCTCGCCGATATTGAAGCGGCCTCGCTTTTCGGGATCTCCCTTTTTCGGGCTCTCGGCAAATAACGTGAAGGCGTGGTTCAGATCTTGGAAACCGCTCGGATCATCATCAGATACAGAGATTATGGCAGCCGGTTGATTTGGGACCTCCCTGAATTCCACATCGACCCGCCTAACGTTTTGGTCCCATGCATTCTGGATTAGTTCATAGACTGCGAATGCCTTGCCTCGCTGCTGCAGCAGCTTGGAAAGCCCGCTTTTGTCAACCTCAAACCACCCTTTACGTGTTCCTCTCGACATCCTTATCCCTCCCGGCCCTGGGGTTAACGCCTGTCCACTCCGGAACTCTTATGCTGCCCGATTCGTTTCTCCTCACGCCTCTTTGCTTCGCGGCGGCGCCGCGAAGCGGATCGCCTCCACAACATCGGATCTACCGACAACGGTGCGCACGCGCCAGTCGCCAGATTGATGAAGCCGCCACAATACGGGGTCATTCCATAACGGAACAGCCGGGCCAACAAGGCCAGAGCGTGCTGCGCCAGAGCCTGATTCACGAAAGGCTCCTGTCTTTCCAGGGCCTCGGCAGCGCTGCAACTCGGCAATCCATCATTATCGAGATTCGCATCAACGATCTCCGAAAACCATTCGGCGCTTGTGCGCAGGCGTGTACGTGCTCGACGATTCATCTCGTTCAGCGGCTCACCGAGAATGAACTGGCCGCTGTCGGCATTGTTGCCAATGTCAAGCCAGTAGTCCACCGAACCGAAATTGCTCGTGGCATCGCGGATTATGGCTCGTGCCGCGCGCGTATCCACGCAGCCAATCACGATGTGGGTTCGCCCAAGCGGATTGTCGTAAGACGGTGAAAGCGCCTTTCCGTCTGTCAAATGGACCGGGATGGCCTCCCAATCCAATCCCCAGAAGATGTTGATCCGGTTCACCAATACGACGCCTTTGTAAAGCCCGATCTCTGATCGGCTGAACGGCTGGCGCACGCAATTGGTCGGGGAGATCGTATCACCATCTATTAACGTGACATGGAGTCCACCTGGGTGGCCGCACGCCAGCATCGCTTATGGTGGAGATATGGCAGGCCCGCGGCTATGGCAGCGCCCGTTCCGCCGCAGCCAACCACGAGAACGCGCACCTGCCGGCGCAGTAGTTCCTGATGAATCTTGTGAGTCTCCATGGTTCTCAGCGCTCCTCGTCGCCTTCAATGACCTCACGCAGCGTCTGCTTTGCGTCGGTCAGGTACTCGGCTGGAAATGGGCCTTTGCTATTGGCGAGGCTGGACCATAGACCCACGAATCCACCTGGATGACTAGTCAGGCGGACGGGACCGCTGGGGTGTGTAAATTCGGAAGCGAAGAAAGCCGCTTCCCATCCGGTGATAGTCTGCGCGGAGACTTCCTCGGGTACCCGCATGCTCCCTTGGCAAACGCACGCCCTGGAATCGGTGTTCCAGTAAGGTGCCGTCATGAGCTGTGTTTGGGCGGACGGCCGGACATCGGCCGCAAGCGCGCGCACGAACAGATCGCGGCCCCAGATCTTGAATACCAAAGCGGGATGGGGATACATATGGCCGTTCAGCTTTGCGGCCTCGTCGCTTCCACCGCCGAAGAAGATGCACCGGCGCTGCGCCTTGGTCCACCAGGCAATCAAGTCGGGTGTTCTGGCGAGGATGTTCTCCGAGAGAATCTCTGGCGCCATTCGAACTCCCAGTCCATGCGCCAGCGATCGTAGGAATGCTGTGGTCAGCGATTGCCCTGGTCCGAGGAATGGTGCTCCTTCTTTGTTCGCTCGCACGTCATGGAGAGTACAAAACGCGGCTGAACCGTCGCTGTAAAGGAGCAATGCGTTCTTCAGCACAAACCGGCGGTTAGCGCCGATTCTCACTTGCGTTTCCATTAGCTCCTCCCTTGGATCAGCCACTGGTCATTGCCCGGCATGTGATCAATCAGCCGGCTAGCGGCTGCCAGTGTGTCGCACGCAACTCCAAGAGTCTGAAAGGCGGCCTCTACACTTGCCGGCTGGTCGGCACACAAGGGAATGATAAGGCTCGGCTCGGGCGTGAGTTCCACCATGGTTTGAGCTTCCTCATCAAAGCAGCCCTCAATCGCATCATCACTCTTGAAAACAGCAAGCAGGCCTGGCAATGGCGGATTCATGTCGCCCATCTCTTCCCGCATTTCATCGCTCACTTCCGGCCGATCCGCTTGCTCGGAAACTCGCGCCAGTTCTATCACTCCTTCGAGAAGGGATTTTGCGGCCTTTCCTTTTACCTGCGACCTTATCCCCCACAGCTTCCTGCGACCGAGAGGCCGACTCTTCATTGAGGCCGGAATGCAGCCGCACTCTATTCTGCAGAACTTACGCCCACAGAACCGGATAGCCTATGTTAAAAAGCAGAGATGCGTCCGTCAGATACAGAGTTGCACGAAGAATGAGTGCCTCATGCACTTTTCCAATGGATGGCAGGGAAAAGCTGTATTCACGGGTTAAAAAGATGGCAAGCTGTAGCGGAAGAAAAAAGCAAATGCACCCCGGATTTCGATGGCTCGGGTGAAGCTGTAGCGCAGTTTCTCGCCCTCGGCTTCCGGCCCAGTGATCGACGCGGTTGTTATGTCCGGATATTGAGTGGCATAAAACTGCCGGACCTCTTCCGGGGCCATCGTTGGATTTGGGTCGGGCAACTTGACCCCATTGTAAGAAAATTCCCGCGACATACGCGTTTCGGTGATCATGCTGAAACACCTCCTGGGTTCACTGCGGCGCCGGTGTCTGACGCCGGAAACAGGGTCATACTTGCGGCGGGTGGCGGGGCAGCAGGGTGGGAAGTTGGCACAGCGGCCTTCTCGGTAGTGGCATCAGACGGCTTCTTGTTCCGTTCGGCAGCCTTGCGCTTGGCTTCTTCCTGCGCGGCCTTGGAAGCTGCGTCCATTTCCGCCTTCACCTGGGCCAGTGTGCTTCCCAGTTGCTGGTGGGCCTCGACGTAGCTTGCCACCTGTTTGCCCAGTTCACGATCGAGCTCTTCCGGCGTGCCGGTATAACTCAACGGAGTCGTGAGCGCCGCATTTTCGTCCTCGTTTTTCTTGGTTGGAATGACGTTGACACGCAACGTCCGGTCGTCCACGCGAGCTACCGTAATCATCACGGTGCGACCCGCGAGGAGTGGCATCAGTTCGACAAACACGTTACCTCCTTCTTTTCTTTACTTGGATTTCAATTGCCCTGCACAACAAAAAGTTCTATTTCAGAGATGCTGCTGCCGCTTCACATCTCCCAGTCCGGCACGGGCCTTATTTCCTCTGTCGCGCACATGGCCTTCTATATCTCGGCTAGGCTCACAGCAAAGCGAAAGTGGTAGTTGATCTTTTTTCCCTCAACCGGACGTACCGTTCGCTCTAGTCCCTGAATCTCGATCGAGGGCACCATCTTGTTCCGCTCAGACATCGCGAAGCCTTCGCAATGCGATCCAGTGGTTCTCAAATTGTGGTTCGTCTATTGAGAACTCTTCTGCGACGGCCACTTCTGCGACGGCTTTGACGTTACATCTGCCGTTGTGATATACATGAGCCTGTCCTGAGGTGCTCACCTTAAACCGGTGAGTGAAAAGGGAAGCGGGTGTGATTCCCGCACGGTTGCGCCACTGTGAGCAGCGAGCGAACCGGCGCTTGAAAGCCACTGTCCCGGCTTGCCGGGATGGGAAGGCTGCCGGCTTCGCAATGACCTGCCAGTCAGGAGACCTGCCTCGGACGAAATGCTTACGCCACGCTTCGCATGAGAGCGGATGGTGTTGGACCAACTGAGGCGCCGGTCGTTCGGTTCTTCCTTCCTCCAATCCCCATTTGTTCTTCTGTAGCGAGTGTAGGCTGCCCTGAAATGGGAGGCGCAGTTCCTCGTTCATGCTGACGCTCGTCATCGGTGGCGCTCGGAGCGGTAAGAGCCGTTGCGCGCAGTCCCTCTGCGCGAAGGGATCACCGGTCACCTATATTGCTACCGCTCGGCTCGAAGACGATGAGATGCGAGCCAGAGTCGCGCGTCACCGCAGGGACCGGCCTACAGTGTGGCTCACAATCGAAGAGCCGCTGGCGATAGCCGACGCAGTCAAGCTCCACGCCCCGCAAATGGATTTTGTTCTGCTCGACTGCCTCACCCTCTGGCTTAGCAATTTCTGCTCAGAACATCGAGACTACACTCCCGAGGAACTCGAGCTTGCCACCTCAGAGGAAGTCACCCACCTCATTAGCGCTTCGGCCTGCTCGCACGTCGTCATCGTGACGAACGAGGTCGGCAACGGCATTGTCCCGGAATCTCCAGTGGGCAGGCTATTTCGCGATCTCCATGGACTGATAAACCAGCAAGTGGCCAGCGAAGCGGACTTCGTGTATCAAACCGTCGCCGGCATTCCAATTCTGATCAAACCAACCGGAGGATGCGCGTGATCACGATACCCAGGGTGGTTATCGCGGGCACGCACAGTGGCGTCGGTAAGACAACCATTGCAACGGCGCTCATGGCTGCCTTCAACCGCCGGGGCATGAGGGTCCAGCCCTTCAAGGTCGGCCCGGACTTCATCGACCCCACGTTTCACCGCGCAGCAACTGGGAGGATCAGCCGGAATCTCGACGGCTGGATGCTCCTGCGCGAAGGCAACCTGAAGATCTTTGGGCGTGCTTGCGAGAATGCTGATCTCGCCGTGATCGAGGGAGTGATGGGCTTATTCGATGGGCGTGATGGAACGAGCGAGGCGGGATCGACCGCGGAAATGGCGAAGTGGCTGAATGCTTCGGTTGTCTTGGTGGTCGATGGCGCCGCAATGGCCCGCAGCGCAGCGGCTCTCGTGCAGGGCTTCGAACACTTCGATCCCGATCTCAAGCTGGCTGGTGTCCTCTTCAATCGCGTGGCTGGAAGAGGGCATTTCGAGTTTCTGCGTAGCGCGCTCGCCGCGCACTGCCACGCGATTCCGCTGGGCTTTCTTCCCTTGAACGAGAAAGCCTCGTTCCCGGACCGCCATCTGGGCCTGGTACTGGCGGACGAGGTTCCCACTTCCGATCGGCTGGCGGCACTGGCGGAATGGGTCGAAGCCAGCTTGGATCTCGACCGGCTTTTCGAGATTGCGTCCGGGGCCGTCACCCCTTTACCGGAGCCGCATTGTAGCGGCATCCCGCGACCGGAAGCGCGTGGCGACCGGCCGCGGATTGGGATCGCCCGCGACCGCGCCTTCTGTTTCTATTACGAAGACAACCTCGATCTCCTCAAGAACTGTGGCGCCGAATTGGTGGAATTCAGTCCGATCACGCACGGGGCTTTGCCGCCAGGCCTGGACGGCCTCTATCTCGGCGGAGGCTATCCTGAAATCTACGCTCCTGAACTCTCTGCAAACGAATCCATGCGCGCTGCCATTCGCCGGTTCGCTCAGACCGGCGCGCCCATGTATGCGGAATGCGGCGGCTTCATGTACCTGACTAACGCCATTGTTGACCTTGAAGGGCGCGCTCATCCGATGGCTGGAGTGTTTCCCACGCGGGCCTGTATGCAGCCGAAGCTCGCAGCGATCGGATACGTGGAAGTCGAGGAAACAGAAGATGTGGGATGGTTGCGAAAGGGCGAACACGTGTGCGGCCACGAGTTTCGGTACTCCAATATCGAGGAAATGCCGGAACACATTGCACGGCATTATCAACTCAGTTCGAAGAACGGGACACGAGCGGAGGGGTTCGCCATTGGTTCGGCGCTCGGTAGCTACATTCACCTGCACTTCGCGTCCTGCCCAAAATTTGCAAACCGCTTTGTAGCGGCCTGCGCGGATCATAAAACTGCAAAACGAGAGGTTTCAACATAATGAACGGTAATAAAACTATCAGGCTTCTTTTGTTTATCTTTTTGATTGCGGCTGCACACAGGGTTTCGGCGCAGACCGTGGCTTCGATCAACGGCATGGTACGCGACCCTCAAGGCAGGGCTGTCGCGGGCACCGCGGTAGCCCTCTTCGCGCGTGGCGGTGATGCCCGCGGGAATACAACCTCTGACGCGGAGGGGAATTATCGTTTCGGCCGTCTCCCGGAGGGAGAGTACATCATTCAAGCGGAGGCACCGGGGTTCGCCCACTTCGTAACCGAAGACGTCCGACTCGACCGCGGAGCCAGCATAACAATGGATCTCCCGCTTCAGGTCGCCGGCATGCAGCAAGTGGTTGTTGTAACGGCTTCCGGCACGCCGCAGACTGCCGACGAGGTCTCGAAGGCGGTTACGGCTGTCGATCACCAGCAGATCGACCAGCGAGATCAGTTTGCGATTCCCGAGGCTCTCCGGCCCGAGCCAGGTCTGCGCGTGCAGCAACTCGGCGGCCCCGGCGCGTTCACCGCGATCAGGATTCGTGGCCTTCGCAATCAAGACACGGCGGTTTTAGTCGATGGCCTCCGCTTCCGCGATGCCTCGGCCACTCAAGCGGATGCTTCGGGACTGCTCGAGGATATACTCGTCACCAATGTCGATCACGTCGAGATTTTGCGTGGTTCCGGCTCATCCCTATACGGAACGAATGCGATCGGCGGGGTGATCAACGTCATCACCGATCAAGGCGGCGGGCGCACCCGGGGCAGCGTTCTCCTCGAAGGAGGCTCGCTTGGGCTCTTTCGCGGGCGGGCGCAGTTGGCTGGCGGCCTGAAGGACAATCGGGTCCAATACAGTATGGGCCTGGCGCACCTGAACGTGACGAACGGAGTCGATGGAGATGATCCGGCGAGAAATTTCAGCGGGCAAGGGCGCATCGGCATCCGTCTTTCTCCTGGCACACAGCTCATCGCACGTTTTTACGGAGCCGACTCTTTTGCTAAGCTAAATACCAGTCCCACGACGATAGGCATTCTGCCGCCGTCTGGCATCATCGCTGCCATCCCGCTTTCTCCCTCCGAGCTTCGCCGCTATGAAACCGGCACGCCCATCTCACAACTGGCGCTCGGCAATGCCACATTTATCCCTTCCGCGAATGATCCCGATAGCACCCGTGCGGCGCGGTTCCTCTCCGGCTCGCTGACTTTGCTGGGGCATCCGTCGCAGAACTTGGGCTACTCGCTCAGCTACCAGGGCCTGGCGACCAATCGGATCTTCGGTAACGGTCCAGCCGGTATCGGGTTTCAGCCGACTGGCAGCACCCGTTCTGATTTTGATGGACGCATTCAAACACTGAACGCACACGTCGATTATCAACTGGGGCTGTTCAATCTCGTCAGCGGCGGATATGAGTTCGAGGACGAAAACTTCTCCACCCTTTCCCTCGCCCGTCTGAATCCTGCCGCTACCTCGTCTGCGGATGTCTCCCAGCGCAGCAATACGTTCTTTGTTCAGGACCAAGCGCGTCTCTTCGGTGACCGCATAGTGATCTCAGGCGCGTTTCGCGTTCAGGCCTTTTCTCTACTACAACCTCGGTTCGCTCCGGTTGCATCAGCGCCCTATCGCAATACCACATTTCCTTCTCCCCCAACGGCGTATACCGGAGACGGCTCGATCGCATACGTTTTGCGTCAAAGCGGCACAAAGATACGAGCTCACGCCGGCCGAGGCTACCGATCCCCGTCTCTGTTTGAGCGATTCGGCACGGGGTTCGATCAGGATTTCGGCTACTTCGTCTATGGAGATCCCCGGCTGCGTCCCGAACGCTCCATCGCCATTGACGGCGGGATCGACCAGTCTTTCTTCCATCAGCGCTTGCGCACGTCAGCCACATACTTCTACACGCGTCTCCAGAACGTCATCCTCTTTGACTTTTCGGGTATCATCAATCCCAGTACCGATCCCTTCGGACGCTCCGGTGGATACAGGAATGCCAAGGGCGGATTGGCGCGTGGGTTGGAGTTCAGCTCTCTTCTTTCTGCGAACCGTTCGCTCGATGTTTCGGTGTCATACACCTACGCCAACTCGCTAGAGCGGACGCCGATCGTTCGTGACATTCTGCGCAGCTTTATCATTCCGAATCATCAGGTCTCGGTTGTGGTATCCCAACGGATCGGTCAGCGGGTCTTCGTCACATTCGATCTCACAGCCTCCAGCAACTACCTGGCGCAGATCTTCGGCGGAACGAGCCGGGCATACCGATTCGATGGGATCAAGAAAGCCGGCCTTGGCGTAAGCTATCGAATCCCGCTCGCGGAATTCAGGGCCGTCCGATTCTTTGCGAAAGCGGAAAACTTATTCAATCAGACCTACTACGAAAGCGGCTTTCGGACACCAGGCGCGACTGGCGTGGGCGGGCTGCAGTTCGAGTTCTGAGGAAATCATGAAAACTCTCCGGACACCCCTTCTAGCGATCTTCCTCGGCCTGGCGGCGTTCTGCGCCAGCGCCCAGACGAACTTGCCGCAGCGCATTATCTCGGTATCACCCAATGTGACCGAGATACTTTATGGTGTGGGGGCTTTCGACCGGGTGGTCGCTGTTTCTGATTACTGCACCTATCCTCCGGCGGTGAACAATCTGCCGCGAGTAGGAGGGTGGCAGAATAGCAATCTCGAGAAGATTGCGGCGCTTCATCCCGACATTGTAATTCTTGCCGATGCGCAGGCGCCGTTTCTCGAAGATAAGCTGCGGCAATTGGGGCTGCGGTCTGTGATCGTACCGACGCGCTCGCTCAACGATATATTTGCCGCGATGGATGAGATCGGCCGCGCCGTCGGACGCGAAGCCCAGGCCACGGAGTTGGCTCGCCACACGCGCGCCGCTCTTGATGCGGTGCACAACCAGACAAAGAATTTGCCGCAGCGCAGCGTGCTCTTTGTTGTCGACCGAACTCCCGGAACCTTGCGAGACCTATATGTCGCAACGGAAGGAAGTTTTCTAGCGGAACTCATTGGGGTTGCCGGCGGTCGGTCGATTGCTCCGCCAGCGAAGAGTGGCTACGGAAAGATCAGCAAGGAAGCTGTCCTGACACTCGATCCTGAGGTCATCATCGACATGGTGCATGGGTCGAAAGGCAGGCTCGGCGAACATCCGGAGATGGTGTGGCACGATCTTCCAGAATTGCGGGCGGTCCGGGAAGGACGCGTCTACCCGGTTCGCGATGACTTCATTCCCCATGCTTCCCAATTTGTTGCGGAAACTGCGAAACTCTTCGTGCGCCTGATCCATCCCGATGCGTTCCAGAAAGGCAAGAGATGAGCGCCCACCGTGATGTCCTGCTCGAAGCGCGCGATTTGCGTTTCTCCTACATGCCGGCGAAGCCCGTAATTTGTGGCGCATCGCTCGCTCTGGGGCGCGGGGCGATGGGCGCCATGATCGGGCCCAACGGTTGCGGCAAGTCCACAATGATCCGGCTTCTTGCGGGACTGCTCTCCCCATCGGCTGGAGAGATTGAATACGGGGGGGCGTCGCTTACTTCTATCGGCCAGCGCGCGCTCGCGAAAAAGATGGCGTATGTGCCCCAGAGCACGGCCAGGACATTTCCCTTTACTGCGCTCGAAGTGGTGCTGACGGGTCGCACCCCTTACATCCCCCGCTTTGAGTTTGAGAGCAACCGTGATGTGGAACGGGCCTGGGAAGCGCTTGATACCGTGGGTGTGTCGCATCTGGCCCAGCGCCGGGTGACGGAACTCTCGGGCGGCGAGCGCCAGTTGGTTTCCGTTGCGCGCGCCCTGGCTCAGGAACCAGTCTGCCTGCTGCTGGACGAACCGTCGGCGTCGCTCGACCTCAAGCATCGCGCCGGTCTCATGCGCACTCTCTCCGACCTCCGGAGCCGAACAGGGTTAACGGCGCTGATGGTCACGCATGATCTGTCGCTGCTCGATCCCGGGTTTGATGTCATCTTTGCGATGCGCTGCGGGACGGTGGCGGCGCAAGGAGTCCCTTCGGAGGTCTTGCGCGATTCCGTGCTGGCAGAGATCTACGACGATCTTCATGTCCGCACATATTTTGTGGAAGGCAGAACGTTCGTGTGGTCGGAGGTTTGAGCGATGATCAGGCCGAATGCTGAAGTATCCACGGAAGTTGGGAATACGAATATGAATACGGCTGCCCCCGTGAAGGCTCGCCCGGCGTTGGCTGATTCCACCGCCAAGGGGCGTTTGTTCGGGGCGCTGGGCATCTTGTTGCTGATTCTCGGCGCCTGCACGCTGGTCGCGCTCTGGGCCGGCTATCGCGAAATAACTCTCGCGGCGCTGCGCAATGACGAGATCGCCCGCAACGTCTTTTTTCGCCTGCGTCTTCCGCGCGTGATCATGGCGGGAATCATCGGCGCGACTCTAGCGTCGGTGGGTGCGGCGCTCCAGGCCTTGTTCCGCAATCCTCTCGCCGACCCTTTCACCCTGGGTGTATCTGGAGGAGGAGCACTCGGCGCGAGCATCGCTATCGCCCTCGGCTGGGGAGCGAAAGTCTCTGGCGTGCCGCTGGTCTTCCTCGCAGCATTCGCGGGCGCAGGCATTTCCGTCGTAATCGTCTATCGTATAGCGCGGACCGGGTTGGTCGTGCTGCCTGGAGCGCTCCTGCTCTCGGGTGTTGTTCTGAATCTCATTGCCTCGGCAGGCGTTTTAACCGTGCAGTACATCGCCGATCAGACGCGGGCTCTCCAGATCCTGCGCTGGATCATGGGCAGCTTGGATGTCGTAGGATTCGACGTTATCTGGCGCATGCTCGTCTTCCTGGTTCCCGGATGGCTCATCCTGTTCGCCTTCAGTCGCGACCTCCAACTGCTAGCGGTGGACGAAGAGACGGCGGCGAGCCTCGGTGTGAATGTGCACCGGTGCGAGCGGGTGATCTATATCGTTTCATCTTTATTAGTGGGAGTCACCGTTGCGGTCGGGGGCGCGATCGGATTTGTGGGCTTGATCGTACCCCATACGGTGCGGCTCCTTTTCGGCCAGGACTTGCGGATCGTTCTGCCGAGTTCGTTTGTTCTGGGCGCTGCTTTTCTAATGCTAGCCGACGCGGTAGCCCGGACGGCTCTCGGACAGGCCGAGTTGCCGGTTGGGGCCATAACCGGGATTCTCGGCGGTCCTTTCTTTCTCTGGCTGCTTCGGCGTGAGCAACACTATTCCGCAATGTAGAGGGCAAGGTCGTGACCGACAACATCACAATGGAACAGATTGCCGGGTATCCGCGCCGGATTGTCTGCCTGACCGAGGAGACCACCGAAACGCTCTATCTCTTGGGCGAGGAGCACCGGATCGTTGGAGTCTCCGGTTATACTTCCCGGCCTCCCGAAGCGCGCCAGAAACCGCGAGTATCGGCGTTCACCAGCGCAAAATTCGACAAGATCATCGAACTTCGACCCGACTTGGTACTGGCATTTTCCGACTTGCAGGCCGACATCACCCGCGAACTCCTTGCACGCGGTCTCAATGTCTTCGCATTCAACCAGCGGAGCGTCGCCGAAATCCTGGAGATGATTCTGACGCTGGCCAGGATCACCAGCGTGCCGGAAAAGGGAGCGGCACTGGTGGAGCGGTTGCAGGCGGAGTTGCGCATGATTGCTGCTTCAGCAGCGCGCTTCCGACATCGCCCGAGTGTCTTCTTCGAGGAGTGGAAAGACCCTCTCATTAGCGGTATTCGATGGGTTGAAGAATTGATTGAGATCGCTGGAGGTGAACCGATATTCCGGGAGTTGTGGACGCAGGCCTCCGCGAAAAACCGCATTGTCGACCTGGCTGCCGTGATCGGTCGCGATCCAGAAATCATTGCGGCTTCCTGGTGCGGCATGAAGGTAAACAAGGACGCGATCCGTTCGCGCGACGGCTGGGCGGAGATCAGCGCCGTCCGGCACGGGCACATTTACGAGATCAAATCCACCTACATTCTGCAGCCCGGCCCGGCAGCTCTTACCGAGGGCGTGCGCCAGTTGCACGCGATTCTGGCCCATGTCGAAGGCATTGAAGTCACGCCTGAGTTGCGCCCGGCGGAGCGGATAGACGGAGACCTGACACAAGGGGAGATGACGCGATGACTGATGGATACCAGCGTCAGAGTTGCCTTATCGTCCTGGTGGGACCGCCTGGTTCGGGCAAAAGCGAATGGACGCGCCGCAACGCGGCGGGCACGGTTGTTGTCTCTCAGGACGATCTAATCAATGCCATCACGCCTTACGGGTTCGACTATGTTTGCCGGCCGGTGTACGCGGCAGCCGAAGACGCCACCGCTCGGGCCGGGCTGGCCGCGGGCTTTACGGTGATTGTGGATCGCACCAATCGCACGCGCGCTCTGCGCGAACGCTGGATCGGAATTGCACGGGAAGCTGGTTGCCCGGCGGTGGCTGTGGAGATGACCGCCACACCGGAACTGTGCCGGATGCGCAACCGGGCACGCAGTGGTCCCTCGCGCGTGTGTGACCGGCGCATGGAGCGAATGCTGGCTGTGATGGAGCCGGTGTCGGGCGACGAGGGATTTGCGGGTGTGTTCCGCGACGAAGTAAGCATACAGGACATCCTTGAATATCTGCGGAGCAGAACCGGAAAGGAATCGCATGAGTATTGCAACCAAACGAGGTGACGGCGGACAGACGAGCCTCCCCGGAGGAATCCGGGTTTCGAAGAGCGATCTTCGGGTGGAATGCTACGGCACGATCGATGAATTGATCTCGCTGATGGGTTTCGCGCGCTCGATCTGTGACGATCGGGAAGTTCACGATCTCGTTAAACAAATTCAGCGCGAGCTGTTCAAGGTGGGCTCGGCCATCGGCACGCCGCCGGAATCGAGCAAGCCCGCGTCGGAGATCACGAGCGAGATGGTGCAAGCTCTCGATGACCAAGTGCATCGGATAGAAGCCGTACCCGGTATCCTCAATGATTGGTCCATTCCTGGAGAACTCCCAAGTTCTGCCGCTTTCGATGTCGCGCGCACGGTATGCCGGCGCGCGGAGCGTTTGGCGGTGAGGCTCCATGAAGAAGGGAACGAGGCGGGCGTTTTGCCCAACCCTCAGATTCTCGCCTATCTGAACCGCCTTTCCGACCTGCTCTGGCTGATGGGTCGGCTGCTGGAGGTTCGGGCGGGCGCGGATGCGGCGCTTCGTCCCAAGGATAAATCTGGCAACCGGTGGTCACGAGCCTGGTGAGGAGACCAATGAAAACAATGGTGCGCCCAAAGACACAATCCTTTTCCGCCGTCGAACAGCGTGGAATCTATCGGGCAATCTATGAGCGTCGCGACGTCCGCTCACAGTTTCTCCCCATACCTGTGCCCGAAGCGGTCCTGGGACGGATACTTGACGCGGCGCACCACGCCCCATCCGTCGGTTTCATGCAGCCTTGGGATTTCATTGTGATTCGGGATGAGTCGGTTCGTCGCGCTATTTATACCAATTTCGAACGCGCCAACCGGCAGGCCGCGGCAATCTACGAAGGCGAGCAGCGAAGGTTATATGACACTTTGAAACTGGCCGGCATTCTGGAGGCCCCCGTCAACCTCTGTATCACCTGCGATCATGAGCGTCCCAAGGGAAGTGGACTCGGCCGCCAGTCGGATTCCGCTACGGATCTATACTCCACAGTCTGTGCCGTGCAGAACCTTTGGTTGGCAGCCCGCGCAGAATCTCTTGGCGTGGGATAGGTGAGCATTCTCAACCCAGAAGAGTTAAAGGCAATTCTTGGAATCCCGCGTAGCCTTACAGCGGTTGCTTATCTCTGCATCGGCTATGTTTCGGAATTCCTTCCGAGTCCGGAGCTAGAGGAAAAAGGTTGGGAGCGACGAGAGAGCCTGGCCAAGCTGATTCATTTCGATCGCTAGGGCGCCCAGGACGAGCGGCGCGCAGCCGCGCTCGTCGAAACAATCGATGAGAGGAGGTCAGCCGTTAAATGAGCGCGCGGGCGTTAATGATCCTCGGGACCGCATCGCATGTCGGCAAGTCCGTGCTGACGGCGGCGCTCGGCCGCATCCTGGCCGACGAGGGCTACCGCGTCGCACCATTCAAAGCGCAGAATATGTCGCTGAACTCGGCTGCTACGCCAGACGGCCGCGAAATTGGCCGAGCGCAGGCTTTGCAGGCGGAAGCTTGCCGCGTTCCGGCAAGAGTCGAGATGAACCCGATACTCATTAAACCCTCATCCGACACGGGCGCACAAATAGTCGTGTTGGGCCGTGTTTGGGGACAGGTGTCGGCGGCCGATTATCATCAACGGCGCGTCGAGGAGCTATTCCCTCTTGTTATCGAAAGCTACCAAAAGCTGGCCGCCGAATATGACACGATCCTGATCGAGGGCGCGGGCTCTCCGGCCGAAATCAACCTCAAAGCGCACGACATTGTAAACATGCGGATGGCCCGCGCGGCCAACGCTGCGTGTCTTCTAGTTGGTGACATCGATCGCGGCGGTGTGTTCGCATCGCTCCTGGGTACCATGGAGCTGCTGGAACCCTGGGAGCGCTCCCTGATCCGTGGATTCGTCGTGAACAAGTTTCGCGGCGATCTCGACCTGCTTCGTCCCGGCATTGCCATGATCGAAGAGCGAATCGGGCTGCGCTGCGTCGGCGTTGTGCCCTACCTCCATAACCTCGGCCTTGACGAGGAGGACGGCGTGGCCCTGGAAGAAAGGCGCACAGTGGCGCGCGCCTGGAACGATCTGCTAACCGAGCGCGATTCTTTGGATCGGCCCTTACGGATCGGTGTCTTGGCATTCCCTCATCTCGCCAATTTCACGGACTTCGATACCCTCGCGATGGAGCCATCGGTCGCGTTGGCGTTCTTGGAACGCGCCGAAGATGTGGCATCTGCGGATGTACTCATTCTCCCCGGTAGCAAGCAAACGCTGGATGATCTCGATTGGCTGGAGCGGAGTGGCTTCTCTCTTGCTATCGCCGAATTTTGCAAGCGAACGATGCGTCGGGCCGGCATCATCGGCATCTGCGGGGGAATGCAGATGCTCGGGCACATGGTTAAAGACCCGGACGGCGCCGAGAGCGGGGGACAACCACGAGTGGCCCGCGGTTTGGGTTTGCTCCCGATTACGACTGTGCTCAATGCCGAGAAGGTAACCCGGCGGATTTGTGGCCGGTTGCAGCCCTCGACGCTCTTCGGCCAGCCGGTCACGGAGCGAGCATTCCAGGGCTACGAGATTCATCTTGGAGAAACGATCTACGAGCCGGCCGCTCAGCCATTCTCCGAAATCATGCGCATGGGTGACGATGCTGGTCTACGGGACGGTGCTGTCACCTCCGATGGTTTCACGTTTGGCACATATGTGCACGGGCTGTTCGATCATGACGCATTTCGCCATGCGTTCCTGGCCACAACCCGGATGGCGTGTGGTCTAGCTCCGCCGCGGCAGACAGTCTGGGTCACTGCGGACCGGCAAGGACGAATCGATCGGCTCGCCGATCATGTGCGGTGTGCGCTCGATATGAATCTGATCAAGAGCTGGCTGGAAATGGCCGATTGCGGAAGGACCTCCGTCGCATGACCATGTCTCGCATCGACACGATGAAACTGCTGGCCGCGTGTTCCGTCGACCTGATCCTGGGCGACCCGCATGAGCTGCCTCATCCAGTGCGGCTCATCGGCAAGGCCATTTCGGCGGGGGAACGTTTGCTTCGTCGCCAGCCCTCCACGCCGGCCATAGAGTTTCTGCAAGGCGGCGTATTGACTGTGGTGGTGGTCGCCGGATCCTGGGCCGGCGCCCGCTTTGCCATCGGCGCTTCGCGGCGCGTGTGGCCGCGCTTCGGCGATCTCACCGAGATTCTTCTGGCGTGGACCGCGCTCGCCACACGAAGCCTGATCGTTGAATCCGGCGCAGTGCTGAATGCACTCGACTCCGGCGATCTTCCTATCGCGCAGAGGCGCCTGGCGATGATTGTCGGCCGGGACACGGAGCATCTCGATGAGCCCGAGATCGTGCGTGCCGTTATTGAAACGGTAGCCGAAGGACTCTGTGACGGCGTGATCGCGCCGCTCCTGTATCTCGCGCTGGGAGGAGTGCCAGTAGCGTGCGCCTACAAGGCAGTGAATACGCTCGATTCCATGATCGGACACCCCGAGCCTCGCTACCGCTATTTCGGTCGCGCCGCCGCCCGGCTGGACAATGCCGCAAATTTCGTTCCTGCGCGCCTCACGGCTCTTGCGATTGTGACCGCCGCATTTCTCACCTCTCGCGACTGGCGCGGAGCTTGGGACATCTTGCGGCGCGACGGGGACAAGCACCCGAGCCCCAACGCGGGACAGAGCGAAGCGGCCATGGCCGGCGCACTCGGCGTTCGCCTGGGAGGGATGAACTATTACGACGGCAAGCCGTCACCCAAACCTTATCTCGGGGACGGGGGACGAGCCGGAACGCGAGCGGACGCAAGGGCGTCATTGCGCATCGCCGGAGTGGCTTCGCTGCTGGCGGCCTCTGGCACTCTCGCCTGGTGCGCGTTGAGGCCAAGAAGGCCGGCAGGTGAGCGGGAATAATCATGACCATTCCAGTCGAGACGCATGGGGGAGACGTTCAGCGCGTCGCGAGAGAATATGGAATACCCACGAGCGAGTTGTTGGACTTCAGCGCTAACATTAACCCGCGCGGGCTTCCGCCGGGAGCCGCGAAACGGCTCGCGCACGAGTCGTCAGATTCCGCTTTGCTCATGCAATATCCGGATCTGGAGGCACACGAGCTTCGGCAGACCCTGAGCAAGCGGTTGGACGTCCCGATCGATGCCATTGTAATCGGTGCTGGTGCCGGGGCACTCATTGCCGCGGGCGTCCGCGCACTCCGGCCGCGAAGCTGCCTGATCCCGGTCCCCGCTTTTTGTGAGTACGAGCGTGCCTGCACGGCAAGCGGCTGTGCTGTCCATCCCTTCAAGCTGGATGCGCGAGCCGATTTTGCCCTCGACCCCGGAGCGCTCTCGCGAAGAATGGATCAGAACGGTCACGATCTTCTGATCGTGAACAACCCTCACAATCCTTCTGGCGCCGTCGCCGATCGTGGCGCTATGCTGCAATTGCTGGATGCGGCCCGCGCCGCGGGAGCCGGTATCCTGATCGACGAAGCCTTCATTGAGTACGCACGGGGTGCGGAGATCACTGCGGTAGCGGTCGAGCGTCCTTGTGTGATTGCCGTGCGGTCGTTGACCAAGTTTTACGGCTGTCCGGCGCTGCGCGTCGGTTATGCCGTGGCCTCGCCAGAGACGGCAAAACGAGTAGCGGCACAACTGCCCGCCTGGCCCGTCACGACGCTTGCACTCAACGCGATGGTCGAGGCTCTCGAGGATGCGGCGTACGCACGAGCGACACTTGAGGAGAACGAGCGGGAGCGTGCCGGTTATTCATCAGCGCTGGGCGAGCTTGGCCTTTATGTGTTTCCCTCCGCCGCCAATTTCTTGCTGCTCCGTCTGCCAGAGGGTTGCTGTTCGTCGGCGCAACTGCGGGAACGGCTCATCCTCGATCACCGCATCCTGGTGCGCAATTGCGATTCCTTCAACGGTCTGGAGACTGGCCTCTACATCCGCGTAGCCGTGCGGCGCGAACGCGAGAACAATCTGCTGGTCGAGGCAATGAGAGAAATGCTGAGGCGATGAATATGGGACACCTTGAATTGCTCCAAGTCACTCTGCAGCGCATCGAGCCGGTCGACGCTCAATGGATCGAACGCGCGGAAGAGCGACAGTTACAGCTTACGAAACCGCCTGGCAGCCTGGGACGTCTCGAGGAGATTGGTAACCGGGTAGCAGCGATCCAGCGAACCCTCTCTCCATCCGCAGAACACGCGAGAATTGTCCTTTTCGCCGCGGACCATGGCGTCTGCGCCGAGGGAGTGAACCCGTATCCCCAAGCCGTAACGGCTCAGATGGTCGCGAACTTTCTCCAGGGCGGCGCAGCCATCAATGCGCTGGCCCGGGTCAGCGGCGCGGAGTTGCGGATCGTCGATATAGGGGTCGCTTGCGAAGTCCCTGACTCGCAGGCCCTGCTACGCCGTCCGATTTCGCGCGGTACGAAGAGCTTCTGCAAAGAGCCGGCGATGTCACGGGAAGAAGCGATAGCGGCTTTGTGCGTGGGAATCGAGATGGGGGATGAAGCCGAAGCAGACGGCTGCAAACTGCTCGGCATCGGCGAAATGGGTATTGGCAATACAACGTCGGCCAGTGCCATGACGGCGGCGCTCACTGGGCTTCCGGTTCGATCCGTGGTTGGGCGCGGCACGGGCGCCGACGATGTATGCATGGAGCGCAAATTCTCCGCTGTCGAACGTGCTCTCGCGCTGCACCAGACGCACCTTCAAGATCCGCTCGATATTCTGGCCAGAGTCGGGGGTTTTGAGATCGGCGCCATCTGCGGGGTGTGTCTCAGCGGGGCCGCTAATCACTGCGCGATTGTCGTGGACGGCTTTATCGCAACAGTCGCCGCTGCTCTGGCTGTTCGGTTGAACTACGATGTCCGGGATTATTTGATCGCCGCCCACCGTTCCACGGAGCCGGGGCACCGACCCCTGCTCGATTGCATTGGGCAACGACCGCTGCTGGATCTTGAGATGCGTTTGGGTGAAGGAACCGGCGGAGCGCTCGCGATTCCGATTATTCGGGCCGCCGTCGAGGCCTTCACGCACATGGCCACCTTCGCATCCGCCGGGGTTTCAACAGCGACAGATCGAGCCGCTCCATGATCACGCAGTTCGTCACAGCGGTGTCGTTTCTCACGCGTCTGCCGGTCGCATCCCGTGTTGCCTTCTCCGCGGAAGACGTCGGCAAATCAGCCCGGTGGTTCCCCCTGGTCGGTGCGCTCCTCGGCGCCATTTATGTGCTCGCGCTGCGTGCATTATCGCCTCTCTTTCCGGCAACGGTGGTCGCGGTGCTCATTGTAATGATCGAAGCGTTGCTGACGGGAGCGCTGCACATGGACGGACTGGCGGATATGGCTGATGGCTTCGGAGGCGGCCACACGCGGGAGGATGTTCTGCGCATCATGCGGGACCATGCAATCGGCGCATATGGCGCGATCGCGCTCATTCTTCTTGTCCTGCTGAAAGTGGAGTCGATCGCTGCTCTCAGCGAGCGGCACCGCGTGGAGCCCTATCTGGTTATCGCGCCAATGCTGGGGCGCTGGTCCACGGTGATGCTGAACAACCTACTGCCCTACGCGCGTCGTTCGGAGCAGGAGGGCGCGCGAGCCGACGGCTGCGTCAGCGACTTCGTCGGCCGTACCGAGCTCTTCGTGGCTACGCTGACCGCACTGGTCATCACAGGCGCTCTGGCCTGGCGGGGCGGGATGGCCTGCTGGCTCGCCGTGATCGGTGTCAGCGCGCTGACCGGCCGCCTCTGCCTCCGACGCATCGGCGGTGTAACAGGCGATACGCTCGGCGCGAACACGGAATTCTGCGAAGTCGGAGTGCTGCTTGTGGCGCTCGCATTGCACTGAATATGCGAGATTCAACAATACTTCAACCGACGAGGGTATGGCTGGGACGACATGGCGAGCCTGAGGTCTCGGTGCGGGGCCGCTGCTACGGGTCGCTCGATATAGGACTCTCCTTGGAGGGTGGGCATCAAATCGGAGCGGTCGCCGAGATGCTCTCTCGTGAACCGTTTGCGGCGATCTACACCAGTCCGCGTCTGCGTTGCACGCAAAGCGCCGAAATCCTGGCCGTTGTCCATCGCTGCCCGGTCGGCACGGTCGAAGCGCTTTCAGAAATTGACTTCGGAGAGTTCGAAGGCTGCGCCTATGAGGAGATCGAGACCCGCTATCCAGACCTCTACCGGGAATGGATGGAACACCCGACCGAGATCCAGTTTCCAGGCGGCGAGAGCCTTGATGCTATGTGGACTCGCGTCACCGAAGCGGCGAGCGATCTCCGTACTCGACACTCAGGCCAGTCGATCGCTCTCGTCACGCATGGAGGCGTGATTCGCATCCTCATAGCCGAAACTCTCGCGGTTCCCCGGAGCCACATCTTCAGAATCGCGCAACGGTACGCCGCTGTGAATCTCATCTCCTATTTCGATCACTCTTCTGTAGTGGAATTGCTGAATTTCCCTGCGGGACCGAACTAACGGCCACCGAGGTGATCAGGACTACTTCTTTAACCCAGGAATCTCCAGGCAATTCGTTACCCCTGGCGGGAGTTGCTATCTGTGCCGCCGACAGCGGTAATCGGAATTCGTTTCAAAAACATGTCCCTGGGGCAGCAGCCTCGTTGAAGAGTTATGATAAGGCTCATGGTGGCAGGATTTTAGTGCTGTAGATAATTCTGTGTTAATGATCAGCGGTACAAGTTACTTTGGGGACCTCATGAAATCATGATTAGCACCCCGGGAACAAAAACGAAAACTTCCTGATAAAGTGTGCCACGATTAGCAATGCATCGGGAAATGGGTGGTAATAACTGGGAGAGTCTTCTTCGCCGTCCGTGTCTTGAGGCAGGCGAGCCTCCGCGGAATGCAACGGATTCCGGCAGGACAATTCTGCTGACAGGGGCGGGAGGCTGCATTGGCTCTGCCTTGGCAAAGGTCATCATCACCTCCGATCCTCGGCTGTTGATCCTTCTCGATCACTCCGAGCACAATCTTCATCGGATCCAGACTGAACTAGCCGCCATCGCGGGCCGGGTGCCTCCGATCGTCATTTTGGGGGACGTCTGTGACGGCGCGCTGCTGGCCGATATTTTCGAGACATATCGTCCGGAGATTATCTATCATGCGGCAGCCTTCAAGCATGTTCCGCTCATGGAAACCAACCCCATTGCAGCCGTTCGAAACAACGCTATGGGAACATGCCTGTTAGCCGCGCTTGCCGTCAAATATGAGGCAACCAGTCTCCTGTTGATCTCGACCGACAAAGCGGTGAATCCGCACAGCGTGATGGGAGCCTCCAAGCGGGTTGCAGAACTGGTCTTGCTTCGATGGACCTGTCCGAGGACTTCAATGAAAGTGGTCCGGCTGGGAAATGTCCTGGGCTCTCCTGGAAGTGTCGTCCCGCTTTTCCTGCAACAGATCTCCCGGGGCGGACCCGTGACGGTGACTCACCCTGATGTCGGCAGATATTTGCTAACTGTAAGCGAGGCCGTCGCGCTGGTTCTAGCAGCAGCGTCTCTAGAAGGAGGCGGATGCATTTTCATTCCGGCACTAGGAGAGCCGGTCAAGATACTGGACCTTGCCACCCATCTGATCCGGGTGGCGGGTTTCGTGCCGGAGAAAGACATCCCCATCGTGTTCACAGGACTCCGTCCAGGCGACAAAATGTCCGAAGATCTGGCTTTAGACCGTGAATCCCCCGAACCGACCAGCGATGGCAGGCTCTACCGAGCCAGCAGCCTGAATATCTCGCCAGACGAATTCGACGCTGAAATGCGGGAACTCGCGGAGAGTGTGCGCCAGCGCGAAACTGCCTCGCTCCTGGAAGTGCTTTGCCGGATGGTGCCCGAGTACCGGCCGAGTGAAACTTTGCTCGATTTAGTGAAACGTTCGCCCGCCTGAAAAAGATATGAAACGCAAAATTGCCGTGATCACCACTTCTCGCGCCGACTACGGGCATTTGTATTGGCCGCTGCGAGACCTGTCGGAGCACGACCAAGTGGACCTGAGGATCGTCGTGCTCGGGTCGCACCTATCACCCGAGTTTGGATGCACAGTTCAAGAGATTGAGAGAGATGGTTTCAAGATCGACGCTCGGATCGAGTGTCTGTTGAGCTCCGATAGCGACGTCGGGATGGCCAAGACGATCGGCGTAGCCACGCTAAGTCTGAGCGATCTTTTTGGACAGATGCGGCCCGATCTGCTCCTGCTGATCGCCGATCGTTACGAGATGCTGGCGCCAGCGTCGGTTGCGCTGGCATTGCGGATTCCGATTGCTCATATCGAAGGAGGGGAAATCAGCGAAGGCGCAATTGATGATGCCGTCAGGAACGCCCTGACGAAGATGAGTCACATCCATTTCACGTCGACCTACGGAGCGCGGCAGCGTGTAATCGCGATGGGGGAGGAAGAATGGCGTGTGCATCGAGCGGGCGCGCCCTCTTTAGATCACCTGCGCCGGCAAACACTGTTCAGCCGCGAGCAGGTGGAGGCCCGGCTGCGACTCGACCTTCAGCAGCCGACGATTCTGGTCGTGTACCATCCGGTGACCATTGCCCGTGACACAGTCCAGGAAGCAGATGCGCTGTTTGCCGCACTGGCAACTCTTCCAGACCAAATCTTATTCTGCTATCCCAACGCCGACGCCGGAAGCCGTGCTCTGATCGAGCGCGCCGAGTCTTTCTTGGCTCCCCGGAAACAGGGGCGCGTGTTCGTCAATCTCGATGCGGTTACCTATTGGAGCCTGCTACGGCAAGTGGACCTGTTGCTCGGCAATTCGAGCAGCGGAATTATGGAGACGGCTTCGATTGCGCTACCCACGGTCAACGTTGGATTGAGGCAGCAGGGCCGGGAACGGGCTCGGAACGTCTTGGATGCTGCGCCGGACGCTCGCTCCATCCTCGACGCCATTCGAATGGCAAGGAGTGCTGAGTTTCGTCAGCCTCTGAAGGGTATGACTAATCCTTACGGGCAGGGCTTCGCGTCCGAGAAGATCGTGCAAGTGTTGACCACCGTTCCGCTTTCGCAGGATCTATTGATGAAGCGGCATTTGCCTGCACCCGTTTTGGTTGAACCCGATCCAAGCGCGACGGGAATGAGAATTCCTTTGTCGGCTCCCGATATCAGCGAAGCGGATATCGAAGCGGTGACAAGCGTCCTCCGCACATCCCGGCTGAGTCTGGGGCCGAAACTGGAAGAGTTTGAAGACGCCGTGGCTGGGTACGCGGGGGCTACCCATGCCGTTGCGGTGAACTCCGGCACCAGCGGCCTTCATTTATGTGTTCGCGCTTTGGGGATCGGCGAGGGCGATGAAGTAATCGTTCCTTCTTTTGCTTTCGTCGCCGTGGCCAATGTGGTTCGATATGAGAAAGCAGTGCCCGTCTTCGTGGACATCGATCCGGAGACGCTCAACCTCGATCCCGGGCGGATCGAAGCGGCGATAACCCCCCGGACGCGGGCGATTCTTGTGGTGCATACCTTTGGATGTCCGGCGCAGCTTTCAGAGATCATCCAAATGGCCCGGCGTCATCGTCTATTTGTCATTGAAGACGCCTGCGAGGCCATTGGGGCGGAATACAACGGTAGAAAGGTTGGGCCTCAGGGAGAAGCAGGCGTTTTCGCCTTCTATCCCAACAAGCAAATCACAACCGGAGAGGGCGGAGTCATCGTCACTCAAAACCCTGAGATCGCCACTCTGGCCAGAAAACTTCGCAACCAGGGACGAAGCAATATGGAAGATTGGTTCCAGCATGCTGAGTTCGGTTACAACTACCGCATTTCGGAAATCAACTGTGCGCTCGGAGTCGAGCAACTGAAACGGATCGAGACCGTTCTTGACCGGCGTGAGGCAATTGCTCGACAGTACCACCGCAGACTGGATGGCCATCCCGATCTGAAACTACCGGCATTGACAGTGCCGTGCGGCAAGATTAGCTGGTTCGTTTATTCGATCCGATTGAGTGATCAGTTTGCTCAATTCCATCGCGACTGGATTGTGAAAGAGATGATCTCGCGCGGAATCGGCTGCGGCAGGTATTTCGCGCCAATCCATCTGCAGCCGATCTACCGATCTGCATCCTACCAGAGAACGGACCTGCCGGTCACGGAGTGGAATGCAGCGCGCTCGCTGGCCCTGCCGTTCTTCAACCGAATTCGGGAAGAGCAGATCGATGAAGTCTGCCAGACTCTGAATGAATTGATCCGCCGTGCCAGGAGCCTCAAATCCGGGAACGAAACGTTCTAGTGAAAAGGTGCGAGACCAAGAACAACTTAGACTCGTCCTAACTTTCATCAAAAACCTTTAGAACGAGCTTAAACAGATTCCGTCATGGATTCCGAGATAGGGGTTCCGCGATTGAGTCGGCACGTCGGCTGAGGTAGAATTGTGAGCGGAGACAAAGTTGAAGTCGGAAATTCCACTCAGGAGTTAGGCGGATGCTGCGGACGATGATGCGCGCCAAGGTTCATCGCGCGACAGTTACAGGGGTGAACCTGAATTATGTCGGAAGCCTCACACTGGATGCAGGCATAATGGATCAGCTTGACATTCTTGAGAACGAGATGGTCCAGATCCTCAACCTGAACAATGGTGTCAGACTGACGACTTACGTAATTCCGGGAGAAAGGGGTGGCGGCGTGGTGGCCTTGAACGGCGCGGCGGCTCGTCTGGCCCAGCTCGGAGATAAGGTCCTGGTCGTTACTTACGCCCTGATGGAGGAGGAGGAAGCCAGGACTTTCCGGCCCAGGGTCGCCATCGTGGATGACAGCAACCGGATTGTGGAAATTCGGCAGGACGTGTCTGCGGGGGCCCAGCCTCGGTAGCATCCTCCGAGCCGCGACCGGTGGGGAACGACCCGTCAGAATCTGAAAGGTTCGTCTCCTGAAGCAAGGGAGAAGGGGTGCAAATCACCAAGGGGCAACCCCGGCAATTTTCTGGTAGGCAATTAAGGATGCGGATCACCAAGATATATACGTGCGGGGTGATTCCGGAGAAACCAGTAGAAAGTACACCTTGCTTGATCCGAGATAGGGAAATAGGGAAAGGAAAGGCGCTTGAAATATTACGCGGCGGTCTGCCAAACGGACCAGCCGAATCCGACTCAACGGTCGGAAATGAAGAGGAACACCGCGCGCCTGGCCCAAATGATCGATCATGCGGTTATTGGCTATGCGCCCTTTTTCCCTGTTAGGCTGGTGGTCTTCCCCGAATTTGCTCACTCTGCACCCGTGTATCCTACGTCGGGGGAGCTTCGGGAAAAGCTGGCCGTCCCGATTCCCAACGAACACACCGGGAAGATACACCAAAAAGCGAAAGAATACGACCTATATATCCAGACCGGCAGCATGTTGGAAACGGACCCCCGGTGGCCCCTTGCCGTCTTTAACACCACTTGCCTGATCGGGCCAGAGGGTATCCTCTACAAATACCGCAAGGTAAACCCTTGGATTCCGTGGGAAGTGCACACCAGCCCTCATGATCTGGAAGGATACCAGGAAGAGCTATTTCCGGTTGCCCAAACGCCCATTGGAAATATCGGGGTTGCCATATGCTACGACTGGCTGTTCCCGGAGCCCTTGCGGCAGCTCACAGCCAATGGAGCGGAGATTCTCATCCGAGTCTCGGCGTACATGGACCCGTTTGGAACTTCAGAACCGATGGACTGGTGGACCGTGGTCAACCGGTGCCGCGCTTTGGAGAATACCGCCTACGTGGTGGCTGCCAACCAAGGGGCCAGCCTCAAAAATTACCCGCCCTTCTCCTGGCCTGGTGGCAGCATGGTTGTAGACTACGACGGTCGCATCCTTGCTCAAGCTACCCCCGGTCCAGGCGAACGGATCGTGGTAGCCCCCATCAATATCGACATGCTGCGTCATGAGCGGCAAGCCCGCAGAGCCCACCAAATGCTCGCCCACTTGAGGACGGAATGTTACCCAATGTATCGCCAGACCTTCTATCCTCCAGCGACACTGACTAGCAAAGAAAACGTCTCCGTCACTGACCTGGAACAGAAAATTGATTCGGTCAAGCGAAAGATTGGGTACCTGGAGGAAGGAGAATCTTCTGCCGTCGAGGGTATCCAAAAGCTATTGGATCTTACAAAGGACGATCTCCCGAAGTCGCTCTGACAAAAAACAGCCGGTGGGGGCACCAATACTGCTGGCTTCAACGCTCGTTGTGGCCAGAAACCGCAACTGCAATTTCATCGGCAATCAGACCACTCGTAGAGTAGGTCTCTGATTTGAAGTGATCGCCTCAGAGACCCCTCGTCAAACCGTGAGGGTTCTGGTCACCGATTTCCGCAGGCTAAACAACCCGTGGTTCTCGTAGAACCAGTTCGGAGGATGGTCCCGCCACCCCTTCGACCGCTTCTTGTACTTCTTTCTCAACATGATGCAAAGGCTGTACATGACGTAAGTGTCCACCTTTTGGAAGGCTGCCTTGGCATTCCCGATTCCGAAGTAGTTTCCCCATCCTCGGAGGACAGGATTGATCTGGGCTACCAGGTCCGGCGTTTTCCGGTGTTGCTGGTGCTGGATCAACTCCTTCACGCCTCGCTGAATCGAAGCTACGGCTTTCCGAGTCGGGTAGTGGTAGCACCTCATCTTCCCAGTCACCCGCGAGGGAGCCAAGCGAAATGTGTGCCCCAGAAAATCAAACCCTTCCCGGACGTGCTTGATCTTGGTCTTCTCGCTGTTCAGCGTGAGTCCCAAACGATCCAGCCGCGCTTTGGCGATCCCAAGGTACTTCTCAGGATTTCTGGCACAGAGGATAACGAAGTCGTCCGCGTACCGGATGAGATGCGCATCATGGATGCGATCCCCCAGTTTGTTCCGGACCCAGCGCTGGTCGAGAGCGTTGAGGTAGATGTTGGCCAGCAGCGGCGAGATCACCCCGCCCTGTGGCGTCCCTACCGGAGATCGGCTTACTTGCCCGTCCTCCATCACACCCGCTTCCAGCCAGAGCCGGAGCAGTTTAATCACAGACCTATCCGTCACCCGAACCCGCACCAGCAGGATAAGCTTGTCCTGCGGGATCGTGTCGAAATACGATTTCAAGTCGGCATCGACTACCCAGTGGCATCCAAAGTTGATGTACTTATAGATTTCCCTGAGCGCGTCGTGCGCACTTCTCTTGGGCCGAAAGCCGTAGGAGAAATCCGCGAAGCCAGCCTCGAATATCGGCTCGATCACGATCTTCACAGCCGCTTGAACAACGCGGTCGATCACAGTGGGGATGCCCAGGGGCCTTTGCCGGCCATTGGGCTTCGGGATATAGACGCGCCGCACAGGTAATGGCTGATATTTCTTCTTTCGAAGAACCTCCGCTATTTCCCCGAGCAGACGCTCCACTCCGTACTGCTCCACCGCCGCGATCGATTGCTCATCCACGCCAGCCGCGCCTCGATTTGCTTTGACGTTGAACCAAGCCTGCTTCAGGACATCTTCCCGATGGACCTTGTCGTACAACACTCCGAATTTCCGTCGAGGATTGTCCTTGGCTGCACGGTATAGCTTCCTCTGGAGTACTCGCACCTTGTCAATCGGAATGTTTGTAGCCTCGTCGGCAATCATTCAGTGCTTCCTCTTTCGGTCGCTTCGCTCCGGCAGGGTCCCTTCCCTCGGGCGAGTTGTGTTGTCCCGCCCGTCATCGGTACTGTGAACCCCTCCGACTCCCTACTCCCACGTTCCTTGGAATTTCGGCGAACACCTTATATCCGCGGTTATCCGCTGGGCAGCGGAATGGGGTAGGGTCTCAACTGTTTCACACTCATCCTTTCCTGCATCCCATCCTCTATATGCCGGGAGTCCTCGCTGCCCTCTCGTAGCTAGTTGATCCGGCAGCGGTATCAGCCTTCGTCCCCGTTCTGAAGACTCGGCAACTCCATTCCCGACTCTTCCAGCAATAGCCGTCGGGTTGACATTAACGACACTTGAGAGGTTCACTTGCGTTACGGGCTGCAGGATTGCTCGTTCCCACAGGCTGGATATTGACCGGGCCGCCCCAGCCACTGGGGACACGTTGGTCGGCGTTGCTTCCGCGTTCGGATTGCTCCTCACACGTACGCCATAGCTACCTAGCCGAACTGGCCAATTGCTAGGGCGGGTCTTCCACCCGCAGGACTGAGCGTGACTTTGCAGTTCGCTCAGAAGGGTATGTCCTCGTCGCGAATGTCCGCTCCGGAACTTTCTGCCGGTCTGGTGCTTTGCTCGGCTTTGCCGTTCCCGTTTCCTGGCCCACTCAGCAACCGTAATTGTCTAACGACAACCTCGCTGACCGTATGCTGATTCCCTTCGCGGTCCTCATACGTGCGTGTCTGGAGCCGTCCTTCCGCATAGACCTGCTTGCCTTTTGTCAAAAACTCGCCGCAGACCTCTGCCAGCTTTTCCCAGGCGACACATCGAACCCACTCGACGCGTTCCGTTTGATCTCCATTTCTGTTCTTAAAGCTGTCGTTGATGGCGAGGGAGAGGTTCGCGACCGCTTTACCATTGCTCGTATATTTGAGCTCCGTGTCGGCTCCGGTTCTCCCAATGAGAATGACCTTGTTGACTCCAATTTCTGGCATATTTGCTACTCCTTTTGTGCTGTGAAATACTCGGCCCTGCAAGTGCAGACCGCGGGCACCGAAAAATCGGCTCCCTAAGGAAGAGAAGACTTGAGGATAGGTGAAGATTTTATGGGGGAGGCAGGCCTAGTTCCCAGGCGAGAGTGGATCTGAAAGATCCGCGTTGAGCGAATTACGACCGTGACAAAACCGTGACAAAACCCCCGCATTTGAGCCGTTTGGGATTAGCTTTGAGCGAAAAGCAGAGTCCCTAAATTATTGAGAACGCTAGCGCATTTCAATAATTACTGTAGACTATAACCGCAGTGGGAAAACCAAGCTGCGGCATTTTGTGCCGAGATGGTCCGCAGAGCCGATGCGATGGTTTGCTCCAAGATTTCCACCGTCCGGGATTTGGCCGAACGCAACTGCTGCTTGATTTTGGACCAAGCCTTCTCGATCGGGTTGAAATCGGGCGAGTAAGGTGGCAGGTACAGCAGTTCGGCTCCGGCTGCTTCGATCCGCTGCCGTACGCCCTCCACTTTGTGAGCACTCAGGTTGTCCATTACCACCACTTGGCCGGGACGCAGCAGCGGACATAACACTTGGTCCAGATAGGCCAGAAAGACCTCGCCATCAGTGGGAGCGTCCACGGTCATGCTGGCCAGCATCCCGTCCCTGGTCATGGCCCCCAGCAGCGTGAGCGTCTTCCAGTGTCCCGCCGGGGTTGCCTCCCGGATGCGTTCCCCCAAGGGAGCGCGCCCGTAACGCCGCGTCATCTCGGTCGTCGCTCCGCTTTCGTCCAAAAAGACCAGTCGCTCCGGCTCGATCTCTTTTACCTTCTCCCACCACTGTTGACGGCGCTGCTGGTTTTCCGGCGAGTCCTGCTCCTGGGCATAGAGCGACTTTTTTTGAGTCGCAACTTCATCTGACCTAAGATCACCCACACGCGCTGGAAGCTCAACGAGATTTGCATCTGTTCCCGCAGCCACCGTTGCAACTCGGCTAAGGTGAAATCCGGCTGTTGCCGCAGCCTCTCCCGCAATCGTTCCTGTACCAGCGGCGTCACTCGGCCGATGCGTCCATGCCGCTGCTCGGTCCGCTCCATCCGCCCCGTTCGCCGCAGCGCCGCCGAGATTTTCTTCGCGAACCCCACACTGACTCCGAATTCCTCCGCCAACTCCTCTAACGTCCCCAGGCCCTGTTCATGCGCCTCCAGAAGCTTTCGCCGTAAGTCGTTCGAGTAGACTTGTGCCATGGATTCATTTCGAATTAGCCAGAGCACCTCTAGTCTACACTAATTATTGAAACGGTCTAGTGCAGTGCCTGGAGATCCTGGCAGGTAACCAAGAGAACATGGCGTTCCGGAATATCCTCACCTCTGTACGCACCAAAGTGGAAAGCGGTTCAACGCTGGCCAAGACATTTCAGGATCATCCCCGGGTGTTCGACGCCCTAATCGTGAATATGATCGAGGCGGGTGAAACCGGCGGTATTCTGGAAACCATTTTGCAACGGCTCGCCGGCTACGTGGAAAAGGCCGTGAAGCTGAAGGCCGCAGTGAAGTCAGCGCTGATTTACCCAATCTCCGTGATCAGCATCGCTGTTATGGTAATCACGCTTTTGCTGTGGAAGGTAGTGCCGATCTTCGCGAACCTTTTCGCCAGCCTGGATGTGGAGATGCCTACCCCGACGAAAATCGTGATTGGACTCAGTAGCTTCATTGGTCGCTTCGGATGGATTTTCATCGTGCTGGGCGTCGGACTTTTCTTCGTTCTTAAGTCGGCATATCGGACGGAAGGCGGCCGCTACGCCGTTGACAGCTTCATGCTGAAGTTGCCTGTATTCGGTCTGTTGCTGCGCAAGATAGCGGTGGCACGCTTTACGCGGACTCTGGGGACGTTAATTACCAGCGGTGTTCCCCTCATGGAGGCTCTGGCGATCACGGCTCGCACCAGTGGCAATGCAGTGATTGAACGGACTGTCATGGGAGTACGCAAAGCGGTAGAAGAGGGCCGCACACTTACCGACCCACTCAAGGAAAGCGAAGTCTTCCTCAATATGGTCACCCAGATGATCGGGGTGGGAGAACAAACCGGGGCAATGGACGCGATGCTCCAGAAGATTGCCGACTTTTTCGAGGACGAAGTTGATGCGGCGGTCAAGGATATGCTTACCTTGCTTGAACCGATGATTATTAGTTTCCTTGGCGTAAGTGTGGGCGGGGTGGTGATTTCGTTGTATCTTCCGATGTTCAAACTGATAGCCCAAATGTCTGGATAATTCCGGTCCATCGCTGCACGAATCTGCGCCGCGTTTCCCACCCAGAGTTCATGACCTTACTTCGCCAGCATTTCTTGATACCAATGCGCATACCCCGTCGCTTCCATCCCTACAAGAGCTGGCCCCGAAAGTGATCCGTAAAACGCCTCGGCTTCGCCGCCTGCGTGCTCCAAACGGTGCTCGCTTATCTTGTGGTTCGCCATCTATGAGGAACTCCCTGGTGTCAAGGCAATTTTCTTCCTTTCGGCTTCTGCGGTAACCTGCGTCGGTCAGTCATCTATGGGCCTCTCTGGGAGAGGCAAGAATCACTCATCGGACCTGCGCGCGGCAATCAAAACTAGACCTCTCGAGTTGGAGGTAGGCGAACCAAGGCCGTCGCAGCAGGTAACTCGCCAGAACCGGATTCTTTCCCTTTGGATTTCTCAGGCTCCTGATACAAAACTTCTTTTGACAACACATGCCAGATGACTTCCACCAACCGTCGTGTCGCAGAGATGATTCCAACATTGCGGCCCCGCCGGAAGCTGACGCGCAGAAACACCCGCCGAAATTGATTCGGTTTCCGGATAGCGATCTGAGCTGATTCAACCAGTGCCGTTCGCAAGGCAGCAGAACCATGCTTGGTGAGGGCGCCCCGGCGATCCATGCCGGCGCTCTGTCTCACCCGTGGTGCTAAACCGGCATAGCTGATCAGTTTTTCCGGATCCGCAAAGCGGAAGATAGTCTCGATCTCAGCCAGCAGTGTTCTGGCGGTAATCTCTCCGATACCGGGGATGGACTGTAGCAGCACGAGGCTTTTTGCATCAGTCTTCGTAGACAATAGCCGTGCCGTGGCTTGCTCGACTTGCTGGTGTACGAACTCATAGTGGGTCCGATGATTAGCGAGCGAATGATCATAGGGGGCGGAGAGCTGTTGGTGTTCCAGCCACCCCAGGCCCTTTTGGGTGAAGACCGAGCGATGGGGGCAACGGCGCTGTTCCCGTGCCAGTTGATAGTGGATTCGATTCTTGATTCGTGTTTGATCCCTCACCCACAGAACTCGATGCCGCACCAACTCCCGCAGTCGTTCGGTTTCGGGACGGATCACATAGACCTCGTGCAGTACCCCCTTGCCGCCCATCTCGGCCAGCCAGCGTGCATCACTCCGGTCCGTCTTCGGCCGTCCTGTAGCCATCGCACGGGAGCGAACCGGATCTACGACATGAACCCGATGGCCCTGTTCTTGCACCCACCGGGCAAACCACCAGGGTGGTGCGACTCATCTCTACAAAGACATCCGAACCAGGCGGCACGGAATCCCAGAATTGTTGCCACTCGAGAGAATGTAATTCCAGTGTCCGAAGATTGTGTTCGCTATCCTCCTTTCGATGACAGATCGTTGCCGTGCGCAAATGCAAATCAACTCCTATGTGGCTTTCCATGAAGTCCTCCTTCCTGGAGAATAATCTCTCCAAGGAGTTCCTCATCGAATCAAAACTAGATCGCGCCATCGGTGAAATCTTGTGCTTTGCAAGAATTAGATCGTGGGTCTTTCTCAGATATAGGTCAAGCCAATCAGGGGAGCAATGGTTCCTTCACAGGTCGATTCAGTGGAAATTTCGGAGTGTGGCTTCGGGGAAATCGAAAGCTCTATAAAGGATATCGCGCGCTCGCCCCATTTGTGGAGTGCCCCCCTAAACTGAGACAGGCTAACTTGCTACACTTTGCAGGGAAAGGAGCTGCAAAGGTGGGAAGAGGACGAGTAGGCAAGTATCCGGAAGCGTTCCGCCGGATGGCAATGGAACGGATGAAGGACTGTCCAAGCGTAACAGCGCTGGCGGAGGAACTGGGAGTCGATCACACGGTGCTGTACCACTGGCAGAGGAATCTGGACCCCAGTGATGAGGGAGCAACGAAACACTCTTCGGTACGGAAGCTACGGAAAGAAGTGCGGGAACTGAAGCGGGTGCTGGCGGAGAAGACGTTGGAGGTGGATTTTCGCAAAGGTGCCTTGCAAAAAATCGAGGCTCGGCGCCAGAGCGGCAGCGGCTCTGGCGGGAAGGCGTCTACGACCAGATGCGGGAAGTGATGCCGATGCAAGGCAGCTTGAGTATCGAGCGCATGTGTCAGCTGGCGAGAGTGAGCCGTGCCGGATTCTACCGGTCACTGCAGGAACAGATGCCGCGAGAGGAAGGCATGGAAGTTCGATCAGCCATTCAGCGGATCGCGTTGGAGCACCGGCGGCGCTACGGTTATCGGCGGGTGACGAAGGAGTTGAGGCACAGGGGAATGCTAGTCAATCACAAGCGCGTGGCCCGAAGGATGCGGGAGGACAATCTGCTGGCGGTACAGCCGAAGCGTTTTGTGACCACGACGGATTCCAACCATTGCCTAGAGATCTATCTGAACCTGGCGCGGCGGATGAAGCTGACTGGGATCGACCAGCTCTGGGTGGCCGACATCACCTACATTCGGCTGCAGAGTGAGTTCGTGTACCTGGCGGTTATCTTAGATTGCTTCTCGCGGAAGGTCGTCAGATGGAAGCTAGACCGCACACTGGCGAGCCGTCTGGCAACGGAGCCACTCGAAGAAGCAATCGCGTCACGCAAGCCGTTGCCGGGTTTGGTGCATCATTCCGATCGCGGCATCCAGTATGCTTCGGCGGATTACGTGGAGATCCTGAAGAAACACGGGATTGTTCCGAGCATGAGTCGGCCAGCGAACCCGTATGACAATGCCAGTTGCGAGAGCTTCATCAAGACGCTGAAGCGGGAAGAAATTTACGCGAACGAGTACGAGAACCTCGATCATCTACGCGATCACATCGAGGAGTTCATCGAGCGGTATTACAACCGGAAGCGGCTGCACTCGGCGCTGGGCTATCGTTCGCCGGAGGAATTCGAACAACAGGCCAGGTAGGCAAGTGAAACACCGTCACTCTCTGCTACAGTGGCGTTTTTCCGGGAATCGACGGATAAATTGACTACAGGGCTGCTGGGAGAAGGGACTCAAACGCCGTCCCTTCCCCAGCTTTCAATTACCCACAAATTGAGCTTGCTGGCTCATGACCGCTTGGACTTCGTTCCCGGCGACGTGGAACGGGATGTCCACGGCGCGCTGTGGAGTGCTTCGCGTAGAAGCGTCTCAATGCCTCGCTGAAGTCTGTGGAAATTCCTGATACGCCGTATGCATTCCTGAGCCACTTCCTTGCCGATCGTCTTGGTTGTTCTTTTTCCTCCGATGAACCCTGTCCATCGATAGTAGATGCCGTGCAGTCGGGGCGACCTGCTCTTGCACGCGCAACCGGCTTTTCCGCAGTGGCTTCTTGCTGTGGAGATACTTCCCGGAAGAATCGGCCACTCCAGTTCAATCGTCTTTTTCATGGTAATATCCTAATGTAATATTACATTAGGAATAGAACTGGATCAATGCACAATTGTGGAGGCGCGTTGAATGACATCCTGGCTTGACGAGGAACTGGCGGAATGCGAATTTGCGGACGTACGTTTGGGAAAGAGGTTCAGAACCTTGCTGGAACGGCTCTCCGAGGGAATGGGCGAGACCATCCCCATGGCCTGCCAGGACTGGGCCAGCACGAAGGCCGCATACCGGTTCCTCTCCAATGAGAGAGTCAGCGAGCAGGAGATTCTCTCTGGCCATTTCCTGGTGCGGACCTGCGTGGATCGTCTGGCAGAAGATGGAACGCGCACGATCTCGAAGGAGATGGACGAGGTGCAATTAAAAGGTTTGCATCGAATCGAAGTGAGAGACAAGCAGGGGAATTGCTCGGAAGCCACCTTGGAGATTCGATACCGCCGCATCCGGGTCCTTCCTCCTATCGGAAAACAGAAACGATATCCGGAACTAATGCTGACGGTGATCTATGCGCAAGAGCGTGGGAGGCCAAAGGATCGGGAACCGATCAATTGGAAACTCCTCACCGATCTGCCCGTCAGTTCCCGGGCCGAGGCCGTCGAGAAACTGCTCTGGTACGCGTCGCGCTGGAAGATCGAAACGTATCACCAGATCTTGAAGTCCGGCTGTAAGGCGGAGGAATCTAGGTTGCGGACTGCGGATCGGCTTGTGAACCTGATCTCTCTGTTCTGCATTCTGAGTTGGAGACTTTTCTGGATGACCCTGCTCAACCGTTCGGTTTCCGGAATGCCCGCAGGCACTGTATTTTCAGAAACAGAGCTCCAATTGCTGGATCGTCTGGTTCCGGATCGCCATGCAGATCGCGCCGTAAACAAGTTGCTATCCTTCTACATTACAAAGCTGGCCAGACTGGGCGGCTACCTCGCCCGCGCTGGCGATCCTCCGCCCGGGATTATGGTTCTGTGGCGTGGACTTTCCCGACTCACCGACATCGAGCTTGGATTCAATGTGGCCAAACTTGTGGGTAATTGAAAGCTTAACTGGACGCTTACGCAAGCTCTGGCTTTAGCGAGAAAACTCTTTCAGCAGCAACGCGGAGAGCCGGACTGCATCTACGTGTGCACGCGCCAGAGACGCAGTGCATCGCCAAGGGGAAGCTGCGCAAGCCGTACGAGTTCGGCCACAAGGTGGGCTTGGTGACCACGGCCAAGGGACAGTTCGTGGTGGGCGCAGTGGCTTTCTCGCAGCGGCCGTTCGACGGCCACACGCTGGCCGCTTCCGTCCAGCAAGTCAAGAAGATGATGGGACAGGTCATTCGCCGCGAAATCTACGTCGACAAAGGCCACCGAGCTACGAAGCCCCGCCCAAGTGCTCATAGCCAAGATCAAACGCAAGCAGGGCCGGATCTTCGCCGCTGGTATCGCAAGCGCAACGGTATCGAAGCGGCCATCAGTCACATGAAAAACGATGGATGGCTCGGACGCAATTACCTGAAGGGAATGATCGGAAGCAGAATCAACGCCCTGCTCTCGGCTTGCGGCCAGAACCTGAGAAAGCTCCTCGCTTGGCTGGCCGCCCACCCCGGCAGGCCTTTTTGCGCCCTTCTGCTCCTCTTGCTAAAACCTCTCAACAGACGCTCGTTTCCCCTTCCCGCGTCCGCATGAGTGGTTTTTCAGGGTCAACTATAGACGCGTCCGTTGCAGACGGCTGTAAAGGCTACATATCTGTTCCCGCTGCTTTGTTTCCCGCCGGTATAACCCTTGGCTCTCCTTTTTGCATCCCTCGTTGCCACCGTGATCTGTCGCCTTGAAATCCCACGGTTGCCAAACCGGTATTCGCTGCAAATGCGGGCTCAGTGTAAGTAATCTTTCCACCCATTACGGTCAGAACGGAATTTATTGAGGCCATCTCATCTTCGGGAATAGTCAAATAATCCCGATCCAGCACGGTGAAATCCGCATATTTTTTCGGCTCAATGCTGCCCAGAGTATTCTCTCGCAGTACGTATTCGGCCCCCCAACGCGTATACATGTACAACGCTTCACGCCGGGTGATGCGCTGATTTGCTCCCCAAACGTTTCCCTTAGAATCCTTCCGAGTCACGACGACCTGCAAAGCTAAAAATGGGTAGAATCCGTGTTGATCTAGCTGCATCGAAGCGCGCAAGCCGTTATCAATAATTCTGCGTAGAGGCACGACTACGTCATCGGCAACCTTCTCTCCGTAGAGAATTTTGTACGCCCCGATATCTCCCTTTTCACCGGCGAACAGGTACTTAGGTCCACAACTGAACATTACGTTGAACTTTTTCGCGCGCTTCGCTTCGTCTTCGTTCAGAAAACGGCAGTGGTCGAAAGCCCATCGCCGCTCCGGAAGATCAGGATATTCTTTCGTCAGCTCCTCCATGAGATCGAGCATCTGATTGACGCCTCGATCGCCGCCGGTGTGCATTCCCGAAAGCCGGAAGCCGTACTTTGCCGCCGCCCGAATTTCATCCGCATCGTTAAATTCCGGATCCGAAAGGCCGCACATCCCATAAGGACCGTAGAATTGATAGCGCCATAATGGAAAATTAATCGCTTCGCGCGGATATTCCTTGTTGACGCAAGAGGCCCCTGTCGCGGGGATTCCGTCAATGTTAGATAAGGAGACGCCGATGATCCACAATTTGTCGTCACCGAGTCCCCACATCCGATTGCCAGATCCTCCCTGCAAACCCACTATGCGGCTAGCCGTTGCATCCACGTTTGGGTTTCGGTTCGTCGTCTCTAACGAAAAGGGCATCCGAACCGGCAAATCCTTTCCCGCGTTCAGCCATGCATAGCCATTGAGATGCTGAGGATGAAGGCGGGTCGAATTGGTTGTAATGCCCTGGGCGGCGAGTTCCTCCATTTCCATCTTGTAATAAGGCCCGAATTCGGCGGGGGGCACTTCCGGCCAGAACTCATAACGAACGGTGTTATTCGCTAGTCCCTTCAACCGCCCCGTCGCAACGCCCTTGGCATCCCGCAACACACCCCGAATATTGGGATAACGGGATAGGAGCGCGTCCAGGGCCTTGCTGTTGACAAGAGCCTCTTCCATCGCGTTCCAATGCAAATAGAGAGGATTGTTTGGAGTTACTTTGTCAAGGTCAAAACGGGTCACATCGCCCCGCTGCAGTTCGACCACAATCCCGTCCTGACCGCCACTGGGCGTCGTAACAATCCATTCGCCAGGCTTTTTCTTCAACGCAACCGTGCGGAGTTGCGCCAGAAAATCATCCTTGTTTGTCCACTTGATTTCGGGGACTTGTTTTTCGACTTGTATGTGTCCGGGCGGAAAAAAGTGGGCGGCGGAATCGTAAATGTGGTTGTGAGTTTCAATCAGCCCCGGGATCACGATCCTACCGCTGAGGTCGATCTTCCGCGTCTTTGGACCTGCGAATTGTAAGGCTTCGTCGTTGGTACCCACGGCGATGAACTTTTCATCGTAAATCGCCGCGGCTTGAGCCGTCGTGAAACTATTTGGGTCTGGATCGTTGACCGTTATGATCTTGCCGTTGTAAATAACCAAATCCGCGTATAACGGGGCGGCGGCGGAGTACTGAGAAGCGGGACCAAAGGACAGCAACATGGCCAAGAAGCACAACACATACACTCTTTGCATACAACGCCCCTTCCCGCTATATCGCCGCCGTGGCGGTCTTGTTAATGCCACCGTATGGCCTAAAAAACGGGCGCTACATATCCGACAGTTTTTGGTTATCTCCACGCGTTCCGCGCCACCACCTCGAGCGATTTCCGCGATATCCGACCTGCGGCAGGTCCGCCGTGTTTGCGAACGAAGGATCCGTATACACGAATTTCCCGCCGATTACAGATAGTAGCGGATCGATCTGGCCGATCTCCTGTTCCGGGACAGTCAGATAGTCTCGATTCAGCACAATGAAATCAGCGGCCTTCCCAGCTTCGATACTTCCGATCAAGTTCTCTTTGATGACATATTGAGAGCTCCACCGGGTATACATGTACAAAGCTTCTTTGCGGTTGATACGCTGCTGGGCACCCCAGACCTTTCCCGTCATATCTTCGCGCGTCACGGCAACCTGAAGCGTCAGGAAAGGATGGAACGCGTGTTGGTCAATTTGCATGACAGGGATTAATCCATGGTCGATGATGCGTCGCAGCGGAACCACGACATCTTCGGCTACTTTTTCACCGTATAAGATCTTGTAAGCGCCGATGTCCCCTTTTTCTCCAGCATAAACATATTTGGGGCCACAGCTAAGCATGAGGTTCAACTTCTTGGCGCGAGCTGCTTCCTGATCATTCAAGAAGCGGCAGTGATCCATGGCCCAGCGCCGCTCCCGAATTTCGGGGTATTGCTTCGCGAGTTTCTCCAAAATATCCAGAAACTGATCTATGCCTCGATCACCACCTGTGTGCATCGCTGAGTTACGGAAGCCGTTTTTCGCCACAGCTTCAATAGCTTCGGGGTCGTTGTAGTTTGGGTCATCGAGTCGGCACAGTCCATGAGGTCCGTAGAACTGGTACTTCCACAACGGAAAATTGAGAGCCTCGCGCGGATAGACAGCGTTCACGCAGGAACCGGCAATGCCGGGAACGTTGTCAATGTTGAAAGTGGGCGCCAATCCGATCATCCACAACTGATCGTCTCCTGCGCCCCAGATGTGGTTGCCGCTGCCGCCCTGCAATCCCACTAACCGAGTTACCATGGCTTCGACGTTGGGGTTGTGGCTGACGCTGTCGAGCGTGTAAGCGAAACGAATGGGCAACTCGCCTCGTGAATGGAGCCAGGAATAAGCTGCCAGTTCATCCGGTTTCAGCCTGGTCGACAACGTGGTAAGGCCCTGCGCAGCGACCTCATCCAACTCCATTTTGTAGTACGGACCAAGGGATTCGGGAGCAACATGCGGCCAGAATTCATATTGAATCGTCATGTTGGCGAGACCTTTGATCCTGCAACTCGGCTTCCCACTGGCGTCCTTCAAGACTCCTCTGATTTGGGGATAGCGCGCTAACAACAGGTCCAACACCTTGGAGTTCACGAGCCCATCCTCGTCCACACTCCACACCATGTGCAGCGGATTGTTTGGCGTCACCTTGTCCAAATCAGCGCACGTAACCTTGCCCTCTTGCAAATCGGGTACGATACCCATTGATCCCGCGATACCGCCCTCCGGTTCAGTGATAATCCAGTCGCCGGATTTCATCTTCAAAGCCATCGTCCTGAGTTGTGCCAAGAAATCCGGCTTGTTCGTCCAGGTAATCGGGGGAACAGTTCGACCATACTGCAGGGTTCCCTTGGGAAACCAGTGCCGCGAGTACTCCATTACGTGGTCATGGGTTTCTACCAGACCTGGCAGAACAGTTCGTCCGCCAAGATCGATCTTCTTCGTATCAGCGCCAGCCAATTTTAGAATGTCGGAATTCCTTCCAACCGCCAGGAATTTCCCGTCTCGGATGGCGGCTGCCTCGGCCGTGGAGAAGTTATTGGGGTCTGGACTGTCTACTGTCAGAATTTTGCCATTGTAGATGACCATATCGGCTTCGGCAGCCAGTGCCTGGCGCAACCCAGTCCATGCAATCAGTACTAAACCAATAAGTAGAAATGTGATCTGTTTTCTGTATATCACTTTAGAGTTCCCCCTTTTTGTCGACGCAAAATGCCGCCGACTCATCATCGCCGTTGCCAACACGTTGCTAAAAGAACAGTTTCAAGCCAAACTGAATCTGCCGAGAGGTAGTTACTGTACGGGTTATCGTACCCGCATTTCCCAAGCGACGCCCTCCGCTAGTGAAAATGGAAGATGTGGGAGTTGCGTAATTGGGGCGATTCAGCAGATTGAATAATTCAGCACGGAACTGCAGCCGTATTTTTTCGGTCACATTTGTATTCTTTGTCAACCCAAAGTCCCAACTTGCCAGTCCGGGTCCCACAAGAATATTCCGGCCCACGTTTCCGAGTTCGAATGGACTGGTGGGCATCGAAAATGCCAGCGGGTTGAAGTACTGATTCGGCCCGCCCTGTACGATCTTGCCCGCAAAGGGGACCACTACGTTCGGCCGGACTCCTGGCTGGTTCGTTAAGCTGTATCCGAGCGAGGTCAAGAATGCCGAAGTCGCTCCGGCGGCATTGGTGACATCGAACGGTTGGCCGTCCTGAGCCGTAATGATACCGTTCAATTGCCAACCGGATATTAGACCGCCAACCACGCCGGTTGTATTCTTGCCGAACGGAAGGTCATAAGAGTAATTCACGCTCAGCTTGTTGGCGACGTTATAACCGCTGAGCCCCTTCGACACGTTCAGGTCGTGTCCGTTAATTGCCCCGCCCGTTCCGGAACCAGTGGGATCAGTGACACTGGTGGAATCGGCCTGGCTGATCCCCTTCGAAAAGGTGTACGACACTTGCGCTTGCAGCCCGGAGGTAAACCGTTGTTGTAGCGTAACGCTGCCAGCGTTGTACCAGGAGTTGGCGGAATTGGCGTAATACGTAAACACAGCAAACTTCGAATTGACCACCTTGGCATCAGGAGCTACCGCCATGGAGACTCCGTCGAACGTCGCCACCGGCGCATTCACATTGCAGAGGCAGACTTCGTCAATGCCGCGGGTGCCGTTAAACGCCAGCGACAAGACTGTGCTGGCGCCGAGTTGCCGCTGTACGTTCACGTTGTATTGCAGCGCCCGCTGACTACGATTGTTATCGAAGGGCACACCCGAACCGGAACCCAGCGAAGAAATCGTCGACACGGCAATCTGCGACAAAGCGTTGGGGAATCTCGTTGGCTGGGACAACGGCACGTTATACTCAGGGAATAGAGGCCCAAGGCGTGTCGCTAGAATGTAGTACTGAGTCGGATCATTCGGAATAAAGTAGTAGCCCACCCCTCCGCGAACCGAAGTTTTCCCGCCGGCAAACGGGTTCCAGGCAAGACCAAATCGCGGGCCGAAATCGCGCCACGACTTGTTGAGCCAAAACGGACCACCCAAAGTGGGAATTGCGTCGGGGCCGTAGTGACGAACATTGGCAATCAGCCCGTTCACTTCCGTGGGGACCGTATAAGGTTCCCAGCGCAATCCCAGGTTCAACGTTAGCTTTGGCGTGACTCGCCAGTCATCCTGCAAATAAAGCGCGAAGAACATCTGGCGCCATCCGCGAACAGAATTACCGGCTTGCGGCGGCGTTCCACGGTAGTTGCTTGGGGCCGCTTGCAGCAAGGAGTCCAGGCTGGGGAAGGTCCATTCTCCAAACGGGGCGTTGGGCTGGTCCATGTTGAACTGCATTCGTTCCAGCAAGCCGCCGAACTGCATGGAATGGTTCCCAATCGCCAGATTCACGTCGTCCTGGAAATCAAAGCGGTTGGTTACCCACGAGTCTCGCGGCTTCCGTAGGCCTTCCAGCGAAGTCAAGCTGCCCTGCAGGATGCCTGCATTCGCCTGACCCGGAACGGATACTGCGGCGGCGGGAACCTGCGGGTATGTGCCCTTATCAATGGGCACTACGCGGTTGAAACTGAAGCGAGACGCGTTCAACATGCGCGAAGAGACGACGTGCGTTTCGGAAATGGTAAATAAATCAGTTCCGAGGAAAGCCAGCGAGCCGTATTGTGGGAAATTCCCAACATCCTGTTTAGCCGAGTTAGAGGCGGTGAAGCGGGCAAACAGCGAATCGCTGGTGGAGATTTGATCGTCTAGCCGGAACAGTCCGAAGTTATCCTGAATTCCCTGCGTGGCCGCGAAGATAAACTGGGCGGTTCCGTCGCCGAAGTTGCGTCCCTGAGGACTCGGCGCCGGATACAGATTCAAAAAGGGCACGATCAATGGCGAGACCGGCACAGTCCGCCCGGGGAGATTCCCCTGGCGTCCCGCCAAATCCGGTACGTTGGCCGTGTGGGTGGTGGTTAGCGACTGGCGGGTGCCTTCGTAAGACGCAAAGAAGAAGAGCTTGTCTTTGCGCAGCGGCCCGCCAAGGGTGGCGCCAAACTGATTGCGCCGGAACGGCGGCTTGATGCCCCCGCCCAGTGCATTGTCCTCCCATCTGGCCGCATCCATGGCGCTGTTACGGAGGAATTCGTACGCATCTCCATGCCACTCGTTGGTTCCGGACTTTGAAACGGCGTTGAATACCCCGCCCAATGCCCGGCCATACTGAGCGCCAAAGGAACTTGTCAGCACCTGGAACTCCCGGATTGTTTCCACACCCATCAGCGAGCCGGAAGGGCCAGCGGGAATGCGACGGCTGAAATCAGCGATGTAACTGCCGTCCAGGAAATAGGCATTGTCTTCATTGCGCATGCCGGAAATGCTGATCTTCTTGCCCCATCCATCGTAGGCATTAGCGGATCCGCTGTTTTCCGCTTGGCTTACTCCGGGGTTCAGCAGGATCAGTTGGGTCATGTCGCGGCCGTTGAGCGGAAGATCACGAACTGTTTGATCACCTACCAAGTAGCTCACGGTGGATTCGGTGGTTTGCACGAGGGGGGCCTCCCCGGTTACTTCGACCGCCTGACTCACTGCTCCTAAGCTCAGTTGAAATGGAACCGTCGCTTCGCGACCCACTGTGAGCACAATTCCAGTCCTCGACTGGGACTGAAATCCATCGGCGCTGGCAGTCACGCGGTAATTGCCCAGGCTTAATGAAGGAGCCGAATACCGCCCAGCGGCATCCGTATTGACCAGGCGCGAGGTTCCAGTGTCCTCATTCAGAATGGTCAGCTTCGCCCCGGGCAACACAGCTCCTGTGCTATCGGTGACCGTTCCTGAAATTGTAGCCGTGCTCATTTGTGCCTCCATCGGCACGACGCACGCCAGTAAAATCACCCATAAATAGCCCCGCAATCTCCACTTCTCCATCAGTTCACTCCTTTGCGAAAAATACTGCAGCCCGGCAGTCTGACTCTCCCGTCAGCGGTGCAATTATACGGCGTGTTGCCCGGAGGCTCACGTCGCAATTCCAGAACGGTCCCTTTCTCTTCGTCGGCACAGCAGCGCATTCCTGAGCACCCGACTGCAAGCAGGCTAAGAAATCCAGTTCGCGGGACTGATCCGGCCCAAGTTTTGTCCCAGTTCTTGTGGAAGAGTTTACATCAAAACTTGGGGTTGTGAAACTGGGTTCCAGGCAGGGGTATAGGCACCCGGCGCCGGAGGCCCTGTACCCGAGCGCGGCGCGTGGCCGCACGGTTTTGTAGTGCTGCCGCCACTGTCCCATCACGATCGGTGCCTCCTTCAGGGAGTAGAATATTCCTCCATTTAAACATTCATCCCGCAGCGATCCCTGCTACCTTGCAGGCTTGCGGTACCGTCTTTCCGCTCGCCATCTGTACTTCCACCTGCCGTGAAACAGTTAAAATCTGCTCAGGTTTGGACCTCTCCCAATGCCCTCCTCCATGAGATTCTCTCTCATTCCCGCTGGTACAGATATCCCCGGATCGGTCAATCAGAATCTCAACGAGAAATCATTCCGTTAACGCTGCTCTTGCCGTTCAATCCGACGATTCTCATCGCAGATAGAGCTTTCGATAGGCACAATATCGGCCCACACTAGCGCAAGTCTTTTCTTTCATCTACTTCTCGATCCCAAAGAGACTCGGGAGATATTTTTTGTGCAGCACAGATCACTTCATGTAATGCTTTTCCCGATAATACCGGGCTGCACCGGGATGCAGCGGGACGCCGTAATTTTTCCAGACGGTGCGGGAATTATAGGAGTAATTCTCATAACTCCACGGCAGCAGATCCTGATGCTCATCCATTGACTTGGCAACCGCATACGCAAAATCGTCCGGCATATCCGATCGGCCATAGATTGCGTTTCCCGTAAACGCTACGGCTGGAATGGAGCGTTCGATGCCACGAAGCAGTCCGTTCGGTATGTTGTGCCGCTCCATGTCCCAATCCCTTGCTAACTTCGCCAGAAGATCGTCCGGCAATTGGAGATAGGTCAGGTCATACTTCTGACTGACCTCGTACCAGACGTTGAATTCCGGCGCATTGGAAAGGCTGCCCTGATAGATGATGACGTCAAAGTCCTTTCGCTCGGACGGAATGACACCGCTCGCGACGTTCCCGCCAGCGGCCTCGATGGATTCCTTGCTTAGCCCGTAATACGCGAGGACGGCGGCGGATGCTCCGCCGTTCAAGCCATTGTCCCAGAGGAGCCGAACCGGCCAGCGTTTGTTCTTGATCTGTCCGAGATCCGTGATTCCCAGTTCCGATTTCGCGGCGACGATGAGGTAAAGCGGCGACTGAATGACAGCGAGCAGACGCAGGTGTTTTCGCGGTCCTTCGGGGTCTTTGGCGAAATCGTGTACCCCTTGATAGGCCCACCACAATAGATTCGTGGTAGTGACTCCAAAGTCGACAGGGCCGGCTGGCGGCGGCGGAATTTGAGAAGGTGCGATGCCGATGACTTTGGCCCGGTCCCGGTTTTCCTGTGTGATGGGTGGCGGTAGTTTCGCACCGGCAACGATCCGCGCCTCCTGAGCGCTTCCGGCGCAGTTATAACAGATCTGAACATCGTAACCGTACGGTTGCATCGCGGCCTTCACAATCTCGGCAATCGCTCCCCAAGGACAGATTTTGCATGCTCCACCGAAGACGGGTTTCTTTACCTTGAAACCCGTTTCCTGCGCTCTTGCAATCGTCATCATTCCGGCCAACAGTACCAGAAGAATCAACACGACATGTCGAATAGCCCAAAAAAATCGGCACATGGTGCCCCTTGATGCAGCTTTTTGAGATTTCAAATTCAACGCTTGCTTTTCGGTCTTTACCTGGCTGGCGCAACATCTGCAGGAACCGTACCGGCCGGTGGTTCAACGGTCAGGCGACGGGCGCAACGAACAAAGACCTAAAACAACAGCTTCAGCGCAAATTGGATTTGCCGTGAAGTGTTGCTGCCGGTGCTTGTAATCACTCCGGCCGACGGAAGTGGCGCTTCCACATTCTGCGTCGCTGCATATACGAGCCGGCTGGGCAAAGCGAAATTCGAGCGGTTGAGAATATTGAAAATCTCCGCGCGGAATTCGAGCTTCCCGGACTCACCCAGGGCTTTGATAGCGGTATCCTTCACCAGCGAATAATCCAAGTTGGCGAATCCGGGGCCGCGCAGGATGTTGCGGCCGGCGGTCCCCAAGAAGCCGGCAGCGGGAATGGCAAAGGCGCAGGGATCGAAGTAAAGGTCCGGAGTTCCCAGCTTTCGTCCGGCGGCGATGCCCTGGCAACCAGCCGTGGTTCCCGAGACGATATTGCCGTTGTTGCGTCCCGGCAGAAGATCGGGACGGTCAATACTGGCGGCACCACCGTTGACGCCGGACCTCGACCGGTTACTGTTCAACGCCACCGTAAACGGATATCCGGTCTGCAGCGACAGTATGCCGCTCATCCACCATCCACTCAAAAGCTTTCTTGCGACCCCCGAACCGGGACTCGGAAGATAGTAGATCGTATTGAAGCGCCAGTTGTGCGGGCTATCGAAGTCGGCGAGGCCGCGATCCACCTGACGATGCACAGGGTCCGTTCCGAACACGCTGCTGCCGCCATCGTCGGCCGCCAACTGGGCCTGGGTTTCATCAAGTACTTTCGACCAGGTGTAGGAGCTCTGAAACTGAAGCCCTTTCGTGATGCGCTTGATCAGGCCGACTTGTAGGGAGTTGTACCAGGAGTTACCGCCTCCGGTTTTGAATTCCATATTGGTCCAGTTGGAGTTGGTCCGTGGCGCTCCCACCGGCCAAAACTGCCGGCCATCCCCGAGCACCTGGGGCACCGTGGGATTTCCTTCGACGGTTCGCACGATGTCGATTCCTCTTGATCCGCCGTATGCTACCGCCAACGCCATATTCCACGGCAACTGCCTCTCAACTGTCAGGTTGTACTGCAACAGGTGGGGCTGAGGCAGCAGGTAGTCCACGGTGCGGAGCGATTTGCCTGCCGCCGTTGTGGGAAAGGTGAACGGCAAGGTCAGAGAGGCGGGGTTTGCAACCGTGCTGAGTCTGGAGAATGGCGGAGTGGCGGTGGTTCCAACGATCAGCGCGCTTCCCAGATTGCCGAGGTCGTAGAGGAGCCCGAACCCTCCGCGCACGGCCGTCTTGCCGTCACCAAACACATCCCATGCAAACCCGAACCGGGGGCTAAAATCCTTTAGCGAAGGATTCTTGTATGGTGGGCCGAGCGTTGTTTCCGCGTCGTGCTGCACATCCCGAATCGCGGCTCCGTGTCCGCGCACTTCGTGCGGCTGGGTGATGAACTCGTAGCGCAAACCCAGATTGAGGGTGAGCCGGGGCGTGATATGGAAATCGTCTTGAGCATAAAACCCCAACGACGAAAAGAAGTACGCGCGATCCAACACGGATCCCGGAGTGACCCCCCCCAGGCTGGTGGCTACGCCAGACAAGAAGTTCTGCATATTTGCAAAACTGAGGGTTCCGCGGCTATTCGTACTCACCAGCATATATTGTTGGAATCGATTGATGAGAGTACCGAACTTGATCGAGTGACGGCCTTTGGTGTAGAAGAGGTCATCGCTCCACGTAAAAATATTCTGCTTCAAATGAATCGGATCCTGCACTTCCGGCGCCAGCGTCGTGACTGCACCCACCGCGATGCTTCCAATTTCCTGACCAGGTATGAACGTGTAGTTTGGGCCGCTGATTCCCGAGGGAGAGTCCACCTTGATCTTCGTCCGGCTGTAAGAGTACCGAAAGGTATTCAGGAGCGTGGGCGAAAAGATATGGTTTTCCGAAAGTGTCGCATATTGTGAGCGGTTCACACCAATTGACCGGAACTGCGGGTAATCGATCGGCTTGACCAGTTCGCCGTCGTCGATGGTGTAGCGACCGAACATCGAGTCATTGGCCGAAATCGCGTGGTCGATTCGCAATTGTCCGTAATTTTCGGTGTCGGGACGGCTGAACGGAAACGTGAACTGACTGTTCGCGAGATTGGGAGTCGGGAAAAGAGCCAGCAGGGGGGCGACCACTGGCACAACAGTTACGGATGGCACGGCAAGCAACTGCGGGCAGGCTATATTGGTGATCGTGGCGTTTGCTCCGCCATGGCAGCCGGCTGCCGGAACATTGTCGATCTTGGTTAACCCCAGCCGTTCTCGTAAGCCTTCATAGACACCGAAGAAAAACGACTTGTCCTTAACGATAGGCCCGCCGGCGGCAGCTCCGAAACTGTTGCGGGTAAACGCAGGCAACCGTCGGGGCGTGGCCAAGGTTTTCCGGTCGAAGAAATTCCTGGCATCCAGGGCGCTGTTCCGCAGGTATTCAAAAGCCGAGCCATGGAAGTTGTTTGTCCCGCTCTTGCTTACGATGGTCATTTGACTTCCCATCGCCATTCCATATTCGGCACTGAATGAGTTGGTGACGACACGGTATTCCCGTATCCCTTCGACGCCCAACGTGGAGTTGCCGATGGACGCCGAGCTAGCGCCGTACAAGTTCTGCATAATGGCGCCATCGAGCAGAAAGTTGTTGGATCGCAGCGGTGCGCCGTTGCTGCTGAACCACGTTCCGGACATTCCCGCGGTGAACGAAACATTCTTGTGCTGCTCCACGCCAGTTTGCAGCAAAGTGAGATCGATGAAGTTCCTGCCATTTAGAGGGAGATCGGCTACCTTCTGTTCATCGACAAGTCCTCCGAGCGAACCGGTCGTGGTATTAACCAGGGGTGCGTCCGCTGTCACCGACACTGTCTGCTCCATAGCTCCGACCTGCAGCGCAATGTTGACCACCGCCTCCTGAGATACAGACAGCGTCAAGCCGCTCTGCACCGCCGCCTGGAATCCGGTGTGCTCCACACGCACCTCGTAATTGCCGACCGGCAGAGCTGGAAGCCGATACGATCCGTCGGCACTCGTCACCCCGATCCTGGTTTGGCCCGTATCCAGGTTGCGGACCGTCACGGTCGCCTCGGGAACTACCGCGCCGGTGCTGTCTTTGACGACGCCCAGAATTGTGGCGGTCGGGAGTTGCGCCGTTGCAATTGGAGCAGTGAGCAAACTGACCAGCAACGCACATGCGCAACCGTACCTTGCATGCCCAAGCCATTGGAGACGACGAAACATAGGGAAACTCTCCTCAGCGGAATTGATTACGTCGCTGCCTTAATTTTGATTGACGCCAGTGGTCGTCAACATGGCGTCACTGCCTCTGTACCGTTGGTGTGGATAGGCATTGGAATCGAGAGCCCAAGCTTAATGATGAATGTAACATTCGCTTTGATACGCGGGGCCGCGCGTTAGACACGAGTCTCCGTAAGTGATGTTCGTTGCTTGAAGAATACTGATTCCACCCGCCACGCCCTCAGCACCACAGTCCGGTCAGGAACAAACTATACCAGGGAAGTACATAATGTCAAACAAATTTACAAATTTATAAAGTCTAAAGCGAGGGACACCTCGTTTTTTGTTTTCTCCAGCCCGCGCAACAAATATTAGGTTGAATTGTCGTATTCTCTGCGATTTCGGGAGGGATTTGAGTTTTAGGTGAATTCGAGTTTGGTGTTGTGCCCACCCGTCGCACTTTCCGGCTTGGTATTAGTTGAGCTAGGCGGAGTGTTAGCGGCGCGGTCGTAGACTATGACCTGGAAAATATTCTCGCCCTGTAGAACTATTTTCTTACAATGATCAGATTACTCGCTTCCGCGAATTCCAGAAGATCGCGTGCGCGGAACCGGCCGTTTCGTGTTAACTCGAACGAACCGTGCCCGGCCGCGCGCCAGCAATCGGTCCCGCGAGTCCCGGATGGTAGACTCCCTCCAGTAGTCGCGGTCGCGCTGCTCCGAAGGCCGGGCCTCGACAATAATCTTGCGGCTCAGCGGAACGGGATTTAAATACTCCACCGACAACTCAGCGGTCATCGCGACGACTCCGTCCACGCGGTTCAGTTTTCCCATGGCCTCTTCTAGCAACGTCGCAATGATGCCGCCGTGTGCAAAGGAGGGTGGGCCCGTATAGCGATGTGCCAGACTGAACACGCCGGACACGGTGGACTCGCTGGAATCGACGGAAAATTTCAGACGCATTCCTTCCGGGTTGTCGCCACTGCATCCGAAACAGAAATTTCTGGCGACTGGCGCCTTGGTTTGTTTTCTAGGTTGACCTTTAGGCAAAGCAGGCACCTTTTTCAATGGAGAGGGAGGTCTCACAACCGCAACTTTTTGTTCATGAAACCTGTAAAAATTCCCAGATCGCGGCTATCTCCCGGAAAACCGGGCAGGCCTTTTTTCGCGAAAGGCTTTGAATCCTTCCTCAGCATCCTCCGTCTTCAAGAGAATGCTTTGTCCCAACCGTTCCAGCGTCCGGCTCGTCGCGGCATCCACATTAAGGGCCGCGTTGATAATCTGCTTGGCAAGGCCCACGGCCAGCGGGCCCCGCTTCAAGATTTTTCCGGCGATGTCATTGGTCTTCGCGATCAACTGATCTGCCGAGACTACTGCGTTGATCAATCCGATGTCCTTGGCTTTGCTGGCGGAGATCAGTTCGCCGGTCAAGACCAACTCCTTCGCATTCCCAACGCCTACCAGACGCGCCAGACGCGAGCACCCGCCGGATCCCGGCATTCACTTCTGGAAAACCAAATCGAGCTTCTTCCACTGCCACTCGAAGGTCGCAGGAAAGCGCGAATTCCAATCCTCCGCCAACGCACAATCCATTGATAGCGGCCACAACGGGTTTCTCCAGATCTTCAATCGCATCCAAAAGATTATGCGCGTAAAGCGCCTGAACGCGAAACCGATGCGTCAGTGGGTCAGGAGTAAACCAGTTTAGATCCGCTCCCACCGAAAACGCCCTCCCCTCACCTGTAAAGACGACCATTCGGACGTCATCGCGAGAGGCGATCTCATCCACGCTGGCTTTCAGCTCTTCCAGCATCTGTCCATCCCAGGCGTTCAATTTGTCGGGATTTCTAAACGTGACCGTCGCAATCCATTCGCGGATTTCGACGCCGATCTTCCGACTGTTCATGCTATGAATAGCCTCACTAAAGTCATTAAATTCGACTGGGTGGAAACAAGTCCAAATATATGCCAAGGGGACATAGACTGGCGACTTTCACTAGCGGAATCAAAAGAACCGGCGGTTCCTTTTTTCGTCGGGCACATCCAGTCCGAGCTTCGCAATCAGCTGACCGACGTCCTCGATATATCGCCTGCGCAGTTCGCCGTTGGTCTCCTTCTTCAAACCCCACTTGATGTATTCGTGCTGGCGTTGGGACTCCGAACGGCCGAACATATCGAGGGCCGCAGGGTACCATTTCGCAACAGCCTTTTGGGCTTCTTCTCTTCCCTTGGCTGTTTCACAGACTCTCTCCAGCCGATCATAGCCCATTATCGTATGCCCCATTTCGTCCTTAACCACCACGGGGGCGACCTTGGCGAGAACCGAATAACTCGAACCGATCCACTCCTTCGCTTGATACATCCCCACGCGGTCCGTGAAAAAATTCACCGCAGCCAACTCCGTCCAGGTCGGAAATCTCATGTGGAATGCGTATTGCGTCACCGGGATGTCCTCATTAGCAAGAACCGGGTCCAGATCCATCGCGATGTTGTAGAACATCTCGCTGTGGCCAACCTCCTGCCAGCAGTAACTCGCGGTTCGGACCCGCTCGAACGGGGAGGGGGCTTGATAAGTACCGACCCTCCAGACTTCGCTGAGAAAATCCAAAATGGCGCTGCGGGAAATCATCTCAATGCCGTGTTCAATACAGCAAAGTTTTACCAGAAGTTTGCGATATTCCTCCGGCATCGGGTCATTCAGATCATATTGCTGTATTGGTTTCTGGGTCGACATTTGCTCTCCTCATTCCGATTGCGGCGACCTTATCCATAAACAATACCAAATGCTGGTTTCGAAAGGTGGCATCTCCTGGTATGAATAGCCTGTCCATCGCTAAAATATAATCGGAATCCGAAGTAGTTGATTTTCAAAAACGATCAGGGCAAAATCGGCGAATTATGCTCGCAGCAATCCTTTGCTGTTTCCGTGCACTCTTGTTGCTTTTCGTCGGCCATCGAGCGGTAGCTCTTGAAAATCTCGCCTTACGATTCAATCTGGAGTCCAGACACGGTTGTATTTCACTTGCTTCAACTTATCAATGGCCGTGAATCGCGGTGCCGTGCCGGTGGTCAATGACTTCGCCAGCTTATTGAGATGGTCCGGATCCGTGTTTTCCCACTTGCCGCTGTCCAGGCGACGCATCATCGTTTCGATCGCGGCAGCGCTTTCCGCAACGTTGAATTCGCAGTGCCCGTCGGCGTTGACGAACGCCGTCCGCAACAGTTCGTCCTTTTCGTTTGCATGTACCTGACCCTCATAACCCTGCACGAGGCTGATGGGAACCTCGTAATCCCCGACTTCATGCATCCGAAGCAGTGGAATCTTAGGATTTCCTCGCACATTCCGTCCCGGCGCATTCCAAAAATCGAGAGCGTGGGGGGAGGCCGCGATGCGGGGCGCCGAGTTGATCTTCTTGAGATCCGCCTGAAGATCGAGGCCGGCCTCTTGATAGAGTTGGCGAACCGCAGCCTTAAAGAACGGGTTGCCGTTCTCGTACAACTGGGCATAGTCCAGGCCGGTGTTCCACGACAACTGCTGGCCGTGCGCCGCGTTCTCGAACATGATTCGAGCTTCGCCGCCGGGATTGGAGGCATTCTGATAAGCGGTGTGATACATGGCGTGTTCGAGGGCCGCCACGTCCTCCGGATTCGGCTGCGGAGTCAGTTGGTTGACCCAAGCCGGCCACTGTCCGATAGTGAAGGCCAGTGCAATCCGTGCCCGTCCCTGCGGCGTCTTCTGTGCCGCATCGATCACCTTGCGCCAGGCGGCGGGAAGCGGGCCCTCGACCCCGTGACCACTGCTGCCGTAGGGTTCGTCGGTGGGAAGATCGGTGATAGCCAGGTTGGCGATCCCGCCCTGCGCGCCGCGGCCGCTCGATCCGGGCGGCTCCGCGCCGGGACCGATCAATACCTTCAGGGCAAACCATCCGTCCAGAAATGTATTCATGATCCACACGGGAGTATGCGCGGCCAAGGCGATGGCCCCATCAATGCGTTTCGGGAAATCCTCCGCAACGGCGAGCGTGACGTGCCCCCCTCCGGAACATCCATATTGAATGACTCGGGCCGGCTTGCCGAACCGCGCTTCGAATCGGTCGAGCACCAGATCCAGATTTGCAATCTCCCGCGCCGGGTCGTATTGGTACATTCGAAGCCGATGTCGCATCGTTCCCGACACCGCATAGCCTCTTTCCAGCATGTCTTGATAGCGAGGGCCGTTGGCTGCGCCGGCAAAGTCCAAATCCCGTATGAGCGTCTTGTTCCAGTTCGATGGAACGCGCATGAGGAAGACCGTTCCATCTGGAAGCGTGCCACCTTCTTCGGAAAACTTCGCCTGTGCGCCCGCCTTGCGGGGCAGAGCAGCCAACCCGACGATCGAAACGATAATGACCGTCGGAAACAACCAGGCTCCCAGGATTCTTGCCGGCGAAAGCGCGCGGGAGCCAGCCAGTGGCAATCTCATATAGGTTTGTCTCCGCATCTTCACAGCTTGATGATCTTCAGCCAGAATTAGTTTCTTAGCCTTCCTGTGGTTGGAAATATACACTCATTTCAGTCCAACCGAGCACAATTTTGTCTCCGCGAGAGTCATCGGCTCCGAACCGCCCTTCCAGAAGTCCCCGGACCCGTTGTCACCACAGCCGGCGCCGAATTTTTCAGACATCGCTCTCGATCGAACTCTTGCTGGAGCGGTTCTCCTGTTGCTGTAGATCGCACGGTCTATCGCCCCTCCGGGGCTCCAGAGCTAGGATGGGGACCAATATATATCAATGGGAGAACCGGTCTAAGCACAACCACCGTGAAACTGCTGTTGCTCCAACCACTCGCAAAAAAGGCCAGCCCGGCGCCGGGACGGCGCTAGAGAACTGGCCTCTTATTCTGCGACCGCAATTGACGCCCGGTTACGGGCCGCTTTCGCTGTCTACTTGTAAATGTCATAACCACGCTTGTTAAACGTGGCGATCGCTTCCGGGTAGGCTTTGCGCTGTTCCTCGCGAATATAAGCAGCCGGGGCCTGCCCGTAATCCTTCATATAATCGCCCGCAACGTTGATTCCGGGAATGGCTGGAATCCAATCTTCCCGCAGCAGTTCATCCGGATCTCCGTACTTCGCCGCCACCTTGCGCACCTCTGGGTCGTCCAACATGGTCGGCCTGCCCTTGTTGATCAGGAGGACTTTTTTCCCGTCCGGCATGGTCGCTTCGTAGGTGGCGAAGTACTGATGCGTATGGTAATGATAGGTGGGCGCGTCGTGCTCCACAGCGTACTGCTCATTCACACGAGAGATGATTCCAAACCCCCAGTGAATAATCCCGCTGCGCCGGCGCTCGTCTACCCACTGCCGCTTCAGGGTCGGCGTTTCCATTACGTTGTATTGACGCATGATCTTGGGGTTGGTCCCAATGGCGCATTCAATCACGTAGCCATAACCCTTGCGCGGGTAGTTGGGAAACTTTATGTCCTTGAACCGATCGAGAGTCTCCTTCAGCAGGCGCCCAAATTCGCCTCCGCCCTTAATTTCCGTCACTTCGTGCCGCTTGATGAAAATCTGGATGTGAGGATAAGGACCGTAATGGTTTGCCGTGCCGGCGATGACGCCCTCGGCGTCCGACTCCGGCAGCACGATCCCTTCCGGGATTCCCATCAGGTGGCCGGGAATGAGCGGGTCCTCGGAACGGCCCGGACCATAGATGTATCCTGACTGCCCGGACATCGGCCCGCCCCCAGTATCCTTGATCGTGGGATGGGTGCCTTCCACTACCTGCCAGTAGCCCGGAAACCAGGTCCAGGTAATATCGGTGCCTTCCGGATCGGTCAGGCGCGCCGACTTGGCTGTCCGCAGGATTTCCCAGCCCTTGCGGTCGATCAGGTTCAGAATTTCTTCCGGGAAGGTCGTAGCCGGGCTGGCCAGCATCTCGCGGGTGAACCAGTTCATCCGTTCCGCCACGTAGGCGTTCTTTTGCCCCACCGTGTCACTCGGACCAATCACCAGATCGTACTTGCGCGCTTCAATAAAATTCGAAAGCGCCAGCGCATCCTCGGGTGATTCCGGCAGGTATTGCAGGCCCTTGGTTCCGAGCGCCGCATAGCGGGACCGCTGCAGCGGCAACGCCGCCAGGCCCAAGCGCATCTCGTCGGCTCCGTCGATCTCCCCCTGCATTTCCGACTTGGGCGTTTGCAGAACGATGATATCCACCCGGCAGTTCTTCTCCACAAACGCGCGGCGAAACGCTTCCACCACCAGCGGGTCCGTCGTGTTCGATATCTGCATCAGGACCCGTTCGCCCCCTTGGATGTTGTATCCGGGCCGCATCACGATCGTCTTGTCGCCCCTCTTCGACACCACGTAGCGGGCGTAGGGCATCAATTGCTCGACCGAGGTGATGTTGGGAATCTTGGGATAGCGAGGCGCCGGATAACCCGGCATCTGCGCCAGGGAGCTTCCGGCGAAAGATAACCACAGCGAACCGGCAAAAATACAAAGCAATGATTTGCGTATCATAGAGTCACTCCTATCATTAGAACGGGCTTTCCATTTCAACTTCCAGAAGAAGGGAGTATATAGCAAATCGGCGGATTTGAAGCCGGGTAAATGCATGCTAGAGTTTGGCCGTTCTTCTTGCAGGCAGGCGCGCAAAGCGGAAAATAGACCAAAGCACTGATTCCCGGCGCGTCTTGAAACTGCGTGGATTTGGGAATACACTACACCGCAAGCGCATTTGTGAAACCGGATCTCTCCGGTAGGAGGGGATTGTACGATGACTTCCTTCAAAAATATTTATTGGATTGCCCTTGTTTTCCTGTTGTCCCTGCTTCCGGGCGCGCTTTCCGCGCAGACCACAGCGGAGACTCCTCGCGTTCCTCAGATCAAAAAGATCACCACCGTGGAGCAGTTGATGCCGTTCGCCCGCTACTATGTCCGGACGCCGTACCGGGGAATGGTGAGCCTGATGAAACCCAGCCTCGGGGCCAAGGCGGGGGACAAACTTCTGCTGATCTGTGAAATTACGACAGACCCGATGGTGATCGCCGCCATCCGTAACGCGGCGCTCGAAGTGGGCGCCGAGTTCAATGTGATCGAACTCAACGGTTCCCCCAAGATCACCGCCCCGGTGGAAACCGCGGGGGCTTACGGGCACAAG